>Ga0208787_1000204_pt1 | contig 29939 bp, 28 predicted proteins | sample Wag4_2014_7_11_FD_187362 | JGI IMG/M metagenome (GOLD analysis project Ga0208787, IMG submission 187362) | Fresh water microbial communities from Ohio, USA - Utica-2 Time Series HT 2014_7_11 (SPAdes) (version 2) | ecosystem: Environmental > Aquatic > Freshwater > Water tank | place: USA: Ohio...
GCAAAATTGTTGCAACCATTGTTTTGGTCTTTATTGGTTATCTTCACCGCAAAACACTTTCCAAAAAGGATTCAATTAATTGGGTTGGCTTTGCAAAGTTGTTGACAGCAGAAGCTTTGATCATGGTGGTTACTGTTCTGATGGGTACTTGGTTGTCGACTAGCGCTTCACCTGATCGTCCAGGCTCTGCTGAATTTAGTCCAGCACTTTCTATTGTTGGCGTCGAAACTCCACCACCACCAACGCTGTCACGAATCTTGTTTAGCTACGAGCCCAATGCGTTAATGATTGGAATCTTGACCTTAATGGTTGCGCTATACGTTAAAGGCGTAGTTGTGCTAACAAAACGCGGCGACAAGTGGCCAGTGGGGCGAACGGTTGCATTTGCATTAGGGATTACAGCAACGGACTTTGCAACTAGTGGCGGCTTAGGGCTGTATGCACAATTCTCATTTTCGTATCACATGATTTCTCATATGGTTCTTGGAATGGTTGCACCTATTGGTTTAGTCCTTGGCGCTCCAATGACACTTGCATTACGAACCTTGCCTCAAGGTAGAAACCCTGAAGAACGCGGCGTACGTGGTTCTTTACTTGCAGCGCTACATTCAAAGATTGGTGTGCTTTACACAAATCCAATCGTGGCCTTAGCAATTTTTGACGGCTCACTCTTTGCCCTTTACTTCACCGATCTGTTCGCAGTGTTAATGCAAAGCCACACCGGCCACCTATTTATGAGCCTTCACTTCTTAGCAGCTGGCTTCCTATTTTTCTTCATCATTATTGGTGTAGATCCAAATCCACGCAGAGTTCACCATCTGGTCCAAATAGTTATTTTGTTTGCAGCAATGAGTATCCACGCCTTTTTCTCAGTTGCACTTATGTCTACAACAACTCTGATTGATCAAGGTTTTTACACCTCACTTCAAACTCCATGGTTGGGTGATCCTCTCGCTGATCAAAAACTTGGCGGATCAATTGGTTGGGCAATGGGAGAGATCCCTATCCTGATCGCTTTGGTTGCGACATTTATCAACTGGATGCGAGATGATTCTCGCGAGGCAAAGAGGATTGATCGCAATACCGCTCGCCAAGCGGCTATGGGTCAGCCAGATGATCTAGCTAACTACAATCAGTATTTACAAGAGCTATCAAAGCGCGATAGGAATGAACCCTAATGGACAACTTATTTGACCTTCCTTCAGAGTACAAAGAGCTGCGTACCAGCGTTCGCGCGCTTGCTGAAAAAGAGATTGCACCTTTTGCACAAGCTGTAGATGAAGAACACCGTTTTCCTGTTGAGGCAAAAAATGCGTTAGTGAAAAATGGATTGTATGCAGCCCATGTTCCAACTGAGTTTGGCGGAGATGGTGCCGATGCTCTTGCCGCTGTTTTGATTATCGAAGAAGTTGCTCGTGTGTGCGGTTCATCATCATTGATTCCTGCGGTCAACAAACTCGGCTCAGTACCATTAATTTTGGGTGGAAATGATGAGCAGAAGAAGCGTTGGCTTCCACGGTTAGTTAAAGGCGAAGGTTTTTCATACTGTCTCTCTGAATCTGAAGCGGGCTCAGATGCGTCTGCACTACGTACAAAGGTTGAACGTTCTGGCGATGGTTGGGTTCTCAATGGAAGTAAAAAGTGGATTACAAATGCAGGCGAATCAGAGTTTTACTCAGTAATTGCCCAAAGTGACCCATCACTGGGCTCAAAGGGAATAACCGCATTTGTTGTTGAAAAATCTGATCCAGGAGTTTCCTTTGGCGCTCCAGAAAAGAAGATGGGTATGCGCGGTTCACCAACCCGCGAGGTGTACTTCGACAATGTTCAATTAAGTGATGACCGTCGAATCAGCGAAGTTGGTCAAGGTTTTGCTTTAGCGATGAATACTTTGGACCACACTCGCATCACAATTGCTGCACAGGCTTTAGGTCTTGCACAAGGTGCGTTAGATGTCGCCACCAAGTACGCACATGAGCGTCATCAATTTGGAAAGCCAATCTTTGATTTCCAAGCGGTTCAATTCATGCTTGCCGATATGGCGATGAATATTGAAGCTGCTCGTTTACTGACTTATTCAGCGGCTATTAAGAGTGAAAATGGCGAACGCGATCTTCGCTTCTTCTCTGCTGCAAGTAAGTGTTTTGCAAGCGATATGGCTATGAAGGTTACCCAGGATGCGATTCAGGTTCTAGGTGGCTATGGATATGTCACAGATTATCCAGTTGAACGAATGATGCGCGATACAAAGTTGACTCAGATTTATGAAGGCACCAATCAGATTCAAAGAATCGTTATGGCGCGCAATCTTCCTAACAGCTAATTACTAGCGATTAAATCGAACAACAATTGATGGAGTAGCTGCAGCATCAAGCGGCACATCATGTGCTTCGTGTGGAAGCATCTCGCTAGTTAATTCGCCTGCATAAACCAATCCAATTTTCCAAGCAGATAAATGCACAAGTGCGCGGTCGTAATACCCACCGCCTTGACCTAATCTAAATCCAGCTTGATCCATCTTTAACGCCGGGACAATCACAGCTTGGATCTGAGATACATCTGAGACAGCTGGACCAACTGGCTCTGAAATCTTTTTCTTCATAACAAGGTTTGCTGGATCTCCATCCCATCGAACCCATTCCAATTGATCACCTTTGATTCGAGGAAGCAGCAGGATCTTGCCTTGCTTTAAAAAGGCCTCATTAATCTCGACTGTACTTGGTTCAAGTTCATAGGACAGATAAGAAGCGATCGTTGTCGCGGACTCAATTTCAGGAGCCTTTAATATGACATTGAAATTAGAAGGCATGAACTTCTGAGAACGTTCGCGGCGGGCACGATCCCGCAAACTGGCTTTTTGATCTGTCATTTAAATCTCCCGTGAAATCCCAAAGATCAAACTGTTCAACAAGTAGGGTTCGATTATGTCAGAACACACTCGGGTAGATGAGTTTCTCACCTCATTACTTGCCATCTGCAAACCACTTGAATCCTTTGAGATGCCATTACTGGATGCTCATGGTGCGACCCTTGCAGCAGATATTTATGCAGGAGATCGCTTAGTTCTACGCGAAGGTGTGCGGATCCGTTCCACTCAAATTGGGTTAGCAGCTTCAATTGGCCGCGATCACCTGCCAACCCGTCCTCATCCACGAGTTGTTGTTTTATCTGCAGGACCAGATTTAGTGGAACCAGGTCAGCCTCTTAAGAACGCTAGTGATGAGTATGAAACTAATTCCTGGCTATTAACAACAGCGGTACGCGAGGTTGGCGCAGTTGCCTATCGCGTTCACTCGATTCCGGATAATGAAGAACAACTTCAGAAGGTAATCGAAGATCAGTTAGTTCGTGCTGATTTAATAATTATTAGCGGCGAACGCCATGATGACTCTTTTGATTTAATCACCCGCACCTTGTCAGGTTTAGGTGAGATTACAACTGTTGATATGGCGATCGAAGCAAGTGGACGCCATAACTTTGGAACCATCGGACCTGACAAAACTCCTTTTGTGACACTTCCGGGAGATCCAATCGCCTCATACATCTCTTTTGAACTCTTTGTCCGTCCCATGATCCGTACCATGCTTGGTGCTGCAACAATTCATCGTCCATCTGTTAAAGCTGCACTAGAAAAGCCAATTGAGTCAGCACCTGGTGTTCGCTCCTACATTCGCGCAGTTTTGGCAGAAGATGGAAAATCGGTTGTTCCTTTGGACAATCAAGATGAGCAATCCACGCTTTCAGATGCCAATGCATTTATCGCAGTTTCTGAAAGTGATACCTCGCTAAAAACAGGTGATCAGGTCACCGTAGTAGTTCTAGAGCGTCGCTACATCTAAGTTCATGAAAAACTCGTGGCCAATAGAAATTAAAGGTCAGGATATTTCTCTTCGCCCTTTACGATTTAGGGACAGGGCTCAATGGAATCGAGTTCGAGCAGAAAATCGCGATTGGCTTTCTCCATGGGAGGCAACAATTCCTCTAACGAGCGATGACAGTTATAAGGAGCTCCCATCATTTTTTGAGATGGTGAAGATTTTGAACTATGAAGCAAGAAATGGCCGTTCATTGTCATTTGCAATCTGGCATAACACCCAGTTGATCGGCCAAATTACCTTGGGCGGGGTTATGTATGGCGCTATGCGTGGTGGCCACATTGGATATTGGATCGATCGCAACTTTGCTAACCGTGGATACACAACTCAAGCCGTTGAAATCCTTACGCAATACGCCTTTCAGGAGTTAAAGCTCCATCGGCTCGAGATCAATCTGCGTCCCGAAAACGCTTCTTCACGCAGGGTTGCTGAAAAAGCTGGATACATTTTTGAAGGAGAACGTCCCCGATATCTTCATATCGATGGCCATTGGCGGGATCACATCACTTTTGTTAAGGAAAATTCTGCGATTAAGTAGCGCTCAAATCCCCAGAAAACATCACCCCTTCCTTTAGATTTATCCATCATGACTTCGGGACTTATTTATATTGCGATCATTGGAATGTGGGTCGCATATTTCGCACCCCGTTGGATCCATGACCGCAACGAATTCTCCGGAAAATCTGTAGAACGTTTTAAAGGCGCACTTCGAGTTGTCGCCAATCAATCACCACATTCATCAAGTAATGGTGGAGCGATTCATATCGATTTAGATCAAGAAGCTAAAAACCGTCAGGTACTTCTTCGTCGTAGAATTACATTTCTTCTTATTGCATTCTCGCTAGTCACAACAGTTATAGGTGGAGCTATGAACACAATGCCATTTATTTACGCACTTGTACCTGCATCTGGATTATTAATTTATATCGCCAGTGTTCGTCGACATGTGATTGGTGAGCAACTACAAAAGCGTCGCGTTCAACAACTAAGCCGCCAAAATTCTGGCGTTTCAAATACAAATCTTGCAGAAGTTATTCAACCTAAGCCAAGTACTGAACATTGGATTCCTTTGTCAGAGCGTGAACTTAAGGGTGTAGTTATTTTGCCTCAAGGTACAGCTGCGGTTCGCAATGCTTGGGAACCGACTGAAGTTCCAGTACCGACATATGTAAACGCTCCAAAGGCGGTTGTCTCTAAACGCGTCATTGATTTAACTATTCCTGGGCAGTGGAGTGAAGAGCAAGAGCGTCTTGAGCGTGAAGCATTAGCGGCAGCATCACCATCACGTGATGAAATCTTTGATCAGCAGTTAGCAGATGAAGCGGTGGAGCGTCTGAACCAAGCTCGCGCTGCTAACGAATAATTAGATCCACGAGTCAAACCACATACGCATCTTCCAATCATCGTATGTGATGGTCTGACCGGTATATAAAGGCACGAAGTAGATAAAGCACAGCAGCACCAGAGCCAATAAGCCTCCCACAATTGATTGAGAAACTGCAGGTTTGAGCCCACTGTCTAGCAATAGCTTTGCACAGTAAACGATTGCTAGCACCATAAAAGGTTCAATAACTATTGCGTAAAAGGAAAACATTGTGCGCTCTTGGATTGCAAACCAAGGCAGATACCCAGCTATAACTCCTATTGCCACGATCAGAGCAGCGGAATCATTGGTGCGATTAAGTAAAGATTTAATCCAATAACCAATCACGACTGCGATTGCAACTGTTCCGATCCACCACAAAATTGGTGTTCCAAGAGCTAAAACTTCACGTGCGCAGTTTTTTGCTCCACAATCTTTTGGAGAGTCATAAAAAAATGAGGTTGGTCTTCCCATTATGAGCCAGCTCCAAGGATTTGCTTGGTATGGATGCGACTCTGTTAAACCGGTATGAAAGTTGAGCATCTCTTGGTGATAATTCAACCAAGCGATAAGTGGATTGGTTGACGATTGACGATTCCATCCTCGATTAGAAATGAACCAACCAGTCCACGTCATTAGGTATACAACAACTGGAAGCACACCGTATTGAGCAAACTTCTTTGAAATCAATTTAAATGAATCGCGAATATCCATGTTGACTAGGATTCGATACAGCGAGACCAAAGCAATGACCGCAATAAAATAGATTGCGCTCCATTTACAGCCGAGTGCTAAGCCAAATGCAAGAGCTGCCCACCAGTGTCTATCTCGATGCCAGAGCAGTACTCCGAGCAGAACAAAGAAAGTTAAGAACAGATCCAAAAGTGCAGTTCGTGAATGCACGAGTAGCAGACCATCAAATGCCATCAGGGCTGCGCCAAGACCGGTAAGAAGTGGTGAGTAGAAAAGAACATGTACTAAGCGAGCGAAAACTAGAATCAGAATCGTTCCAAAGAGCGCAGTTGCAAATCGCCAACCAAACTCGTTGTCTCCAAAGATGGCAATACCTGCTGCAATCAGCCACTTTCCAACTGGTGGATGAACAATGAATTCAGGGTTGCTACCGGTTACTTCAACGCCGTACTTCAATAAATCGCGGGCACCATCCACGTAATACACCTCATCAAAGATGTACCCCTTGGTTGAACCAAGATTGACCAGCCGCAGTACAAATGAGGCCAATGCAATCAATAGCGGTGCGATAGCTGCGGGCATAGGAGAAGAGTATGCGCGTTTACTCTTAATTACTGAGAGGATTACGCCATGACGCTCATCTTGGCCGCAACTCCATTGGGAAACCCTGCAGATGCAAGCACCCACCTGAAGAGTGCAATTGAAAACGCATCGATTATCGCCGCTGAAGATTCACGACGTTTCCATAGATTGTGTTCGGATATTGAAGTCACCTTTTCGGCTCGAGTCCTGTCCTTCTTTGAAGGAAATGAAGAGGATCGAACTCGCGAACTATTGGCTGAACTCAAGAGCGGTGCACATGTTTTAGTGGTCTCAGATGCAGGAATGCCAACAATTAGCGATCCAGGTTTTCGTCTGATGCGGGATGCAATAGCTGAAGGTATTGAAGTTTCAGTAATTCCAGGACCCAGTGCAGTAACGATGGCGGTTGCATTATCTGGATTACCAACTGATCGTTTTTCATTTGAGGGATTTCCTCCACGAACCGCAGGTGCTCGTCTTGCTACATTTGAAAAACTTCGCTTTGAGGAACGAACTATGGTTTTCTTTGAAGCACCACACCGTCTTGCAGATTCATTACTTGATTGCGTCAATGTCTTTGGTCCAGATCGTCACGCTGCAATTTGTCGTGAAATGACTAAACGGTATGAAGAAACAATCCGCGGAAATTTGAAAGAGCTGTCAGCCTGGGCAACAAATAATGAAGTCCTAGGTGAAATCACATTAGTTATCGCTGGCGCCGTAACTGACTCGGCCTCTTTGACCGCTGCAGATATGGTCGCTCGAGTTCGTGAGTTTGAGAGTGCTGGAATGGATAGAAAGGGCGCTATTGCAACGGTTGCTGATGAATTTGGCATCGCAAAGCGCCTCGTTTATGCCGCGGTCGTCGATGCGAATAAGATGAGCCAGTGACTAAGTCTTTCTATTTAACGACGCCGATCTATTACGTCAACGATGCCCCTCATATCGGGCATGCCTACACAACCGTTGCCGGAGATGTGTTGACCCGTTGGCATCGTCAAAAAGGGGAGTCGGTCTGGTTCTTAACTGGAACTGATGAGCATGGTCAAAAGGTGATGCGAACCGCAGAGGCAAACAATGTTGCACCTCAAGCCTGGGTCGACAAGCTAGTTCAAGATGCTTGGAAGCCAAATTGGGAGCATCTCAATATTGCCAATGATGATTTCATTCGAACCACTGAAAAGCGTCACACCGAACGTGTGCAAAAGTTTTTACAATCACTTAAAGATTCAGGACATATTTACGCCGGTAAGTACGAAGGCCCTTACTGCGTTGGATGCGAAGAGTTCAAACTTCCAGGTGATCTTATCGAGATCGATGGAGCGAAATGTTGCCCGATCCATAGCAAGCCAATTGAACTCGTTAATGAAAACAACTGGTTCTTTAAGTTATCTGCATTTGTTGAGCCATTGCTTGCTCATTACAAAAATAATCCAGATGCCTGCCAACCTGAAAGTGCGCGCAATGAAGTTGTCTCATTCTTAGAGGGTGGCGTTTCAGATCTTTCTATCTCGCGTTCAACATTTGATTGGGGAATCCCTGTTCCATGGGATACCGATCAAGTTGTGTATGTCTGGTTTGATGCGCTGCTTAATTATGCGACCGCCGTTGGTTTAACAGATGCACCAGATTCTGAAGGTGGCAAGAAGTTTGCTCAAACCTGGCCAGCCGATGTTCACCTTGTCGGAAAAGATATTTTGCGTTTCCACGCAGTTATTTGGCCGGCGATGTTGATGGCTGCAGGTCTTGCTGTTCCTAAGAAGGTCTTTGCTCATGGCTGGTTGCTAGTTGGCGGAGAAAAGATGAGCAAGAGCAAGCTAACCGGTATTGCTCCAAAGGACATCACCGATCACTTTGGAATTGATGCATTCCGTTATTACTTCTTACGTGCGATTCCATTTGGTACCGATGGATCATTCTCGTGGGAAGACATGAGCGCCAGATACACATCAGAGCTAGCAAATGACTTTGGAAACCTGGCTTCTCGTAGCGCAGCAATGGTTGAAAAGTACTGTGCAGGCTCACTTCCAGCGGTTAGCCATGATGCTGGATTAGAAGCAGCGCTCAAGGAAACTGTTGTAAAGGCAGATGCCGCAATGTGCGCATTGGATTTCCAGGGCGGAATCATGGCGATTATGGATTTCTGCAAGCAAGTAAATGGTTATGTAACTATTAAAGAGCCTTGGATACTTGCAAAAGATCCAGCTAACCAAGCGGTCCTTGAAGAGGTCTTGTACAACACCGCTGAATCACTGCGCGCACTGGCTGTTTTGCTACACCCAGTAATGCCACAGACATGTGAAATCTTATGGCAGAGCCTTGGTGCACAAGGGGTACTCGGAGATTTAAGCGCTCAAAAAATTAGTGATGTAGCAACGTGGGGGCAACTTCCACAAGGTGCAACAGTTACAAAGACTCCGGTCTTATTCCCACGATTAGAAACCCCCGCCTAAACACCAATGGCAGATCGCCACAACCGCGATATCGATCGTCCTCGCGCACCGTTGCCAGAACCGCTACCGGTTCCAACAGTTGATGCACATGCTCACATGGAGATCGTTACCGATGCCGCCTTTGATTCACAAGAGGTTGCAGATGTAATCGCCGAAGCACAATCTGTAAATGTTGATCGCATTGTTCAAGTTGGTTACTCAGCAGAACAATCTAAATGGTGTGTTCAAGCTGCAGAAAAGTGGAACACATCAGTACTGGCAGCGGTTGCATTGCACCCTAATGAAGCACCGGTTGTTGCAGATCTAGATGCAGATCTAAAGATCATCGAAGAGTTAGCCCAACACCCTCGAGTTCGTGCAATTGGCGAAACAGGGCTTGATTACTTTAGAACTCCTCCTGAATTACGAAAGCGCCAGCAGGATTCCTTTAAGTGGCACATTGAATTAGCAAAGAAGACAAAGAAGGCGTTAGTTATTCATGATCGTGATTCGCATGATGATGTCTTATCTGTATTGCTTGAAGTTGGTGCCCCAGAAAAGACTGTCTTTCATTGCTTTTCCGGCGATGTAGCGATGGCTAAGTTGTGTATCGAGCGTGGCTACATCCTGTCCTTTGCCGGCACATTGACTTTTAAAAACGCACCCGAACTTCGTGAAGCGGTAAAGCTTGTGCCTGCTGATCAATTATTAGTAGAAACTGATTCACCTTTCTTAGCGCCATCACCTCATCGCGGTGCCGGAAATACTCCAGCCCAGATTGCAAATATTGTCCGAGCTATGGCGGTAGAGCGAGATCAAGACCTTGCCGAACTTGCTACCGCACTCAGTGTTAACGCTGAGCGAATCTTTGGATCTTTCGCACCATGACATTGCTAGGTGCGGCACAGATCCGCGAACTTGCAGCACAGCTAGATCTCAAACCCTCAAAATCTTTAGGGCAGAACTTTGTTATTGATTCAAATGTCTGCACCAAGATTGTTAAAATAGCTGGTGTTACAAAAGCTGATGTCGCACTTGAAATCGGTCCAGGACTTGGCTCATTAACCCTTGCCATGCTGGAGGCTGCACAATCTGTGATTGCTGTTGAAATCGATCCACGACTTGCACAGCAACTACCGCTAACAGTTGCCGATCACTTCGAACACCCAGAAAATTTGACGGTAATCAATAAGGATGCGTTAGCGCTGCGCGATCTGCCAGTTGCTCCAACAGTGCTGGTTGCAAATCTGCCGTACAACGTTTCAGTTCCGGTACTACTTCACCTGTTAGAGATTTTCCCAAGTATTCAAAGCGGCGTAGTTATGGTTCAAGCCGAAGTTGCCGACCGTCTTGCTGCTAAACCTGGTGGCAAAGAGTATGGAATTCCAAGTGTGAAGGCTGCATGGTGGGCCGATGTTAAAAATGTTGGAACGGTTTCACGTTCTATCTTTTGGCCAGCACCTAATGTTGATTCAAAGTTAGTTGGCTTTACCCGTCGTGAAGCCGCTGGAAGCGAAGAGATGCGGGAAAAGGTTTTCACAATCATCGATGCAGCCTTTGCCCAGCGCAGAAAGATGCTCAGATCAGCCCTTTCTAGCCTGTATGGCTCATCATCTGCGGCGGAAGAAATCTTGATAAAAGCTGGCATTGATCCAACATTGCGAGGCGAAGCCCTTGAAGTGAAATCTTTTTGTCAGATCGCAGCCGTTGCACCTGACATTTTCTAATAGCAGTTATAGGGTCACCGCATGCCTGTAAAGAGTGTGACCGTGCGCGTACCTGCAAAGGTCAACCTTCAGCTTTCTGTTGGTCCAAAAGAGTCTGATGGGTATCACAACTTAGTTTCAGTATTTCAGGCAATCTCAATCTTTGATGATGTAACAATTAAATTAGCTGAACCCGGTGCTGGATTAACGATCGCTATTTCCGGAGATCAAACTCATGGTGTTCCAGCTGATGCAAATAACTTGGCTGCAAAAGCTGTTGCATTGATTTCAAAGGAGTATGACTTAACTGTTGATGCCCACATTGAAATCAAGAAATCGATTCCGGTTGCTGGTGGTATGGCCGGAGGCAGTGCAGATGCAGCTGCAACAATCGTTGGTCTTGATTATTTATATTCATTAGGAATGACCCGCGAAGAGATGGTTGAGATCGCGGCGCAATTGGGAAGCGATGTTCCATTCATGCTCAGCGGTGGAACAGCAATTGGTCGCGGACATGGAGATCAATTAACAGCAGCACTTTCTCGTGGCACTTATTACTGGGTACTTGCATTATCGACAGTTGGTTTATCAACTCCAGCTGTTTATGCCGAATGTGATCGCTTACGTGCAGAGCTTGAAATTGTGGAGCCACAAACACATGAAGGATTGATGCAGGCATTGCTCGCAGCAGATGCCCCTGCAGTAGGTGCTTCCTTGGTCAATGATTTGCAGGCAGCTGCATGTTCATTGCGTCCTGCACTGAGATTAGTTTTAGATGTAGGTCAGGAGTACGGAGCACTTGGTGCGATAGTTTCAGGATCAGGTCCAACAGTTGCATTTTTAGTCTCAGATGAAGAGGCAGGGCTTGATTTAGCGGTTGCTTTAACCTCAAGCGGGGTAGTTGGCAGCGTTGCACGTGCGTATGGGCCTGTGGCGGGAGCGAAGGTAATCTCGTAATTTCTCTCAATTGATCGCCTTTTGCTGGGCAATGGTCGTCAGCACCACCATTTATGAGGGAGAATATGCGTTCCGCCATTGTGTAGTGGCTAGCACATGGGCCTTTGAAGCCCAGGGTCCAGGATCGATACCTGGTGGCGGAGCGACAAGCGAAGCCGAAATAAAAGGCGGAGCGACCATTAGACTTCACTCGTGACCGTACAAACCGTGATCCTCCTCGCCGCTGGTGAAGGCACACGTATGAAGTCGGCAACTCCTAAGGTTCTTCACAGCGTCGCAGGTCGTTCTCTACTTGGACATGTACTGCACGCGGTCTCACATCTAAATCCCGCAGAGGTTCGCATCGTTGTCGGTTCTGGACGTGAAGCGGTTGAAGCGCACATTTCACAGATCGCTCCTTCTGCAACAACAGTTGTTCAGGAACAACGCAATGGCACAGGCCATGCAACCCAGTTAGCGCTCGCAGGTAATGCGCCACGCGGAACAGTCTTAATTTTGGCCGGCGATACGCCGATGCTTACCGGTGATTCATTGGCACAGTTTGTGCAAGCACATGCGGCAGGCAACTTTGCGGCATCGGTTTTAACGGCAGAACACCCAGAGCCAACTGGCTATGGCCGAATCATTCGCGATGACAGCGATGAGCTACTTCGTATCGTTGAAGAAAAAGATGCAACAGATGATGAAAAGTTCATCTTTGAAATTAACAGTGGTGTGTACGCATTTGATGGCGAAAAGCTTGCAGCCTCAATCGGCAATTTAACAACTGCAAACGCTCAAGGTGAGCTGTATCTAACCGATGTAATTGGAATTTTGAAGTCTGCTGGCGAATCAGTAGCCGCAATCATGATCGATGATTTCACTGAAACACTTGGAGTCAATGACCGAGTTCAGTTGGCAGAAAGTGCAGCGATGCTTCGCGATCGCATCAATGATCAGTGGATGCGCGCAGGTGTCACAATCATCGATCCGACAACAACATGGATTGATGCAACAGTGGAATTATCAAATGATGTAACGATTCACCCAGGTACTTCGCTATTTGGTTCAACAAAGGTGGCAACTGGCGCTGTTATTGGGCCAAGAACAACCTTGACGGATTGCCTCGTTAAAGAAGGCGCATCAGTCCTGGAATCGATTGCAACCCAGACCGTTATCGGAGAAGGCGCAACCGTTGGACCATTTACATATTTGCGTGCTGGAACTCAATTAGGTGATGCAACAAAGGCTGGCGCATTTGTTGAGATGAAGAATGCAACTGTTGGAACAGGTTCAAAGGTTCCACATCTGTCATATGTTGGCGATGCAACTATCGGAGAAGGCAGCAATATTGGCGCTGCAACTATCTTTGTTAATTACGATGGTGTTGAAAAGCACCATACAACAGTGGGTGATCAGGTGCGCATCGGTAGCGACACAATGCTCGTAGCCCCTGTAACTATCGGAGATGGCGCATATACAGCTGCTGGATCGGTAATTACTGAAGATGTTCCGGCAGGCGCGATTGGTGTTGGCCGAGCAAAGCAGAGAAATGTAATAGGTTGGGTCCTGCGCAAGCGCGCGGGCAGCAAGTCAGCAATCGCGGCAGAAAAGAAGGGCTAAAACATGAGCGAGATCCGTTTATCTTCTGAAAAGAGATTGCGCCTATTTGCGGGCCGCGGATTTCCTGAGCTAGCTGAAGAGGTCGCAACAGAACTCGGCATTCCTCTGACTCCAACATCTGCATACGACTTTGCCAATGGCGAAATCTTTGTTCGCTTTGAAGAATCTGTTCGTGGTTGCGATGCATTCGTAATTCAAAGCCATACAACTCCAGTCAATAAGCAGATCATGGAACAGTTGATCATGGTTGATGCTTTGAAGCGCGCGTCAGCAAAGCGCATCACCGTTGTTACACCTTTCTATGGTTACGCACGCCAAGACAAGAAGAGCCGTGGTCGCGAGCCAATCACCGCACGTTTGATGGCAGATCTTTTCAAAACAGCTGGCGCAGATCGTTTGATGGCTGTTGATCTTCACACCTCACAAATTCAAGGTTTCTTTGATGGTCCTGTAGATCATCTCTTTGCACTTCCAATGCTTGCTAATTACGTTGGCAGCAAGGTAGATCGCACACGTTTAACAATCGTTTCACCAGACTCTGGTCGAGTACGTGTTGCTGAGCGTTGGTCAGATTTATTAGGTGGATGCCCAATCGCCTTTATTCACAAGACTCGTGATCCACGTATTCCTAATGAATCAATCACCGGCCGCGTTGTTGGTGATGTTGTTGGACAAACATGTGTAGTTATCGATGACATGATCGATACCGCCGGCACCATTACAAAGGCTGTCGATGCTTTGTTTGATGCAGGTGCTGCAGATGTAATCATCGCTGCAACCCACGCTGTATTTAGCGGTCCAGCTGTTGATCGCCTAAAGAACAGCCGCGCATCAGAGGTTGTAATTACTAATACCTTGCCAATTACTGAGGATCAAAAGTTTGACAATCTGACTGTGCTTTCAATCGCTCCACTTCTTGGCCGTGCAATCCGCGAGGTCTTTGAAGACGGATCGGTTACCAGCCTCTTTGATGGTCACTCCTAAGCGGGGATTTGGAGCTTTCTCCTTAATCTCATAGACTCCAACCATTCTGGCGAGGGTTTCATTCGGAACCGTTATCGACGGCAAGGTGTCTAACTCCTGTCAGATCTAATCGACAGGAGTTTTTTCATGGCAGAAGTAAAGATCGTCGGAACCACTCGTACTGAATTTGGTAAGGGCGCATCACGTCGTGCACGTCGCGATGGATTAGTTCCTGCAGTTATCTATGGTCACGGTGAGAAGCCGCTACACATCACTCTTCCTGCAAAGGAGCTCGGCGTAGCCCTTAAGCAGTCAAACGTTCTTCTCGACATCACAATCGATGGAAAGAATGAGCTAACACTTCCAAAGGTAATCGTTCGCGACTTCCTTAAGCAGATTCTTGAACACGTAGACCTAGTTTTGGTTCGTCGTGGTGAGAAGGTTGTTGTTTCAGTTCCTGTTCACACAGTTGGTGAGCATGATCGTGATGGAATTCTTGAGCATGTTCACAACTCAATCGAAGTTAAGGTTGATGCTTCAGCTATTCCAAGCTTCTTAGAGCTAGATATTCAAGGTCTTGCTTCAGGTACTTCAAAGTACGCAGCAGATGTTGTCCTTCCAGCAGGTGTTGAACTCGAATCTGATCCAAAGATGATCGTCGTTCACTTGTCAGAGAAGTCAACTGCAGCAGCTGAAGAGGTAGCAGCACCAGCTGCAACTGATGCAGCAGCTCCAGCAGCAGATGCAGAGAAGAAGGACGCTTAACCCTTAGGCTTTGTTGTTATGACGTGGTTGGTAGTTGGCCTGGGTAATCCAGGGGAAAAATACGCTGCCACCCGTCATAACATCGGCCAGATGGTGATCGATGAGTTAGCTCGTCGCCATTCAATTAAATTCTCAACACACAAATCCCGCAATGACATTGCCGCCTTTAAGTTAGATGCCGGCACACATTCTGTAATTCTTGCTAAATCAAAGAGCTACATGAATGAAACTGGTGGGCCAATCAAAGCCCTTGCAAACTTTTACTCGGTAGAGCCAGTAAAGATTATTGCTTTGCATGATGAGCTGGATATTCCTTTTGCAGCGATTAGAACAAAGTTTGCAGGGGGAGACAACGGTCATAACGGCTTGAAATCAATGACCTCAGCTTTTGATGGACCTGATTACTATCGTGTTCGTTTAGGTATTGGCCGTCCGATGGGTCAACAAGATCCCGCTGATTTTGTGTTGAAAGCATTTTCAAAGGTAGAGCAAAAGGATTTAGCAGAGTTTGTTGTGCGTGGAGCAGATGTTGTCGAATCTTTAATTACAAAGGGTTTAGAGGCTACCCAATCAGCTTTTAATAGCTAAAAATACTAACTAGTTAAATCAACCGGTATTGCGAAGACCTGCAGCCACACCATTAATTGTCAGTAGTAGCGCACGGCGCAAAACAGGATCTGCTGAATCCCCTGCATCGCGCACCCGCTTCAACAAGTTCACCTGCAGTAAGTGAATCGGTGAAAGATATGCATCACGTACCTGCAAGGTGCGGGCCAAAATCTCTTGGTCGCCCAACAAACTTGTCTTCTTTGTGAGTGTCAGAATTTCAGAGACTGTTAGATCAAACTCCGCTTGAATCTCATCTAAGAAGTGATGTAGCTCTGCAGGCACCAAGGTTTCAACGTAACGCTTTGCTAGCGCCAAATCAGTTTTAGCTAAGGTCATCTCAACATTGCTAATAAAGGTTGTGAAGAAGTGCCACTCTTTGAGCATCTGTACCAACAGCGCTGAATGTCCCGCCTCGCGTGCTGCTTTAAGCCCTGAACCAACGCCAAACCAGCCAGGAACAATCTGACGTGATTGGGTCCAACCAAATACCCACGGAATCGCACGTAGTGAATCCAAGCCACCTGCAGCATCTGGTCGACGTGATGGACGTGAACCCAAGAAGAGCTCACCCAATTGCTCAACTGGTGTTGAAGAGTAAAAGTAAGCAGGCAGATCTGGCTGTTGAATCAAAGCGCGATAACGTTTAAAGGAGGAGTCACTTACCAGCTGCATGCAATCTCCCCACGCAGCAAGCTGTTCTTTGCTTTGACGTGGTCCGCGATTAAGAATTGTTGCTTCAAGAGATGCTGCAAGAGTTAATTCAACATTTTCGCGAGCAAGGGAGGCCAGTGCGTACTTGTCACTGATTACCTCGCCTTGTTCAGTCATCTTGATCTGTCCATCAACTGAGCCCCATGGCAATGCGATCAAAGCTTCATATGTTGGTCCGCCACCGCGGCCGACTGATCCACCACGGCCATGGAACAAGCACAACTTAACTCCATGCTTCATTGCAACATCGCGCAAAGAACGCTGCGCTCTGTGAATCTCCCACTGACTGGTTGCGATTCCTGCATCCTTGTTGGAATCTGAGTAACCCAGCATGACCTCTTGTACATCACCGCGTAGAGTAACGATTGAGCGATAGGCGGGATTACTTAAAAGCTTTTCAAGAATTTCTCCAGCTGCACGAAGCTCTGCAACGGTTTCTAGCAGCGGAGCAAATCCAATTCGAGCCTTCTTCTCTTTCAGTGAAACAAGCCCTGCCTGCTGTGCGATTACAACAGCTGCAATCAAATCATCAGCGCCCTTAGTCATCGAAACGATGTAGGTCTCAATCGCCTCTGGGCCAAATCGATCTATCAAACTATTAATAGCGACAAAGGTATCTACTGTTTTCTTACCTAAATCTTCAAGCTGTGATGCATCAAAGCGCACATCATCTGCAAGGAACTTAGTCAGGATTTCAAACTTCTCATCATGTGATTTTTCGATGTATCCATCGATGCCGGTTATCTGCTTCAACACATTGTGGTGAGCATCTGAGTGCTCGCGTACATCCATCGTTGCATGGTTGATTCCAAAGGCGGCAATGGTGCGAATTGTGCGCTCAAGTAAGCCGGTAGCAATCAATTCGCCACGGTGCGCCAAGAGTGAGTCACGCATCAACACTAAATCCGCTAAAAGCTCTGCAGTATTTGCATAATCACGGTTGGGAACATGTGGTGCACCCTTTGCATGGCGATCACGTGTAAATGCCAAACGGTGAACAATCGCTGTTGCCTTTAAACGATATGGCTCTTCAGCGTTTAGACGTAAGAACCGTTGTTCAAACTCTGGAATGTGCTTTAAATCCTTTTCAACCGAAGCAGATAGTTCAGGTGTTGCCCCAACGATCTTGGTTGAAACAGAAAGCATCTGGCGCAAAGCGTTCATGGCAGCAATAGTCACACGGATCGCATGTGAAACCTGAAGCTCCATCGCATCGGTGGTTACCTCAGCGGTGATATTTGGGTTTCCATCACGGTCTCCACCGATCCAGTTACCAAATGACAGTGGGCGAGCGGTGATAGGAACCTCAACATCGATTCGCTTCATCTCTTTTGCAAAATCGTTAAGAACCTCTGGAACGGTTTGTGTAAACAAATCATCCAGGTAGTACAAAGCGTTGAGCGCTTCATCCAATGGCTCTGGTCGACCTAAACGAAGTTCATCGGTCTGCCATAAAAGATCAACGGTTTCAGCAAGTCGTTCCTGTTGAGAAGGGTTACGTGGATCATCTAGCAGATCAGCGATGCTTCCTAACTTATTAAGAACAGATCTACGTGCAGCTTCAGTTGGGTGAGCGGTAAATACTGGACGCACAGACATCGCACCAACCCATTCGGCGATCTCTTCTTTACTTAACTCATGTCCAGGTGTTTGCGCTTTCAGTGCGGTATCGATTCGATCAACGGCACGTGCTAACCAAGAACCACCAGTTACTCGCGCCTCTGCAAGTACACGTGCACGGTGAACTTGTTCAGCAACATTTGCTAAGTGAAAATATGTACTAAATGCACGTACAAGTTGAACTGAATCTTCAACTGACAGTTGAGCAAGGATTTCTGCGCCGCTTCCTTCGCGGACCGCTTTGCGAACCTCTTCAACGAGGGCCAAAAGTTCTGGACCTTCTTGTCGAACAAGGGTTTGGCCTAGTAAATCGCCAAGACGACGCACATCGCTACGAAGAGCTGCATCATCTGCAGCGATCGGGCTCTGGCTCATTGGGCAATCCTCTCAGGTAACTGCGCATTACAAAACTAAATTAGACTTAACCCCAATCAAGCCCCCCTCCCTTAGGAGTCGGGGCCTAACGGCATTGGAGAGTAATTATGCGCGGGTTAATTCCAGCCTTGCCACTTAATTCCGATGCATCTCATATCGTGGCACCGCAATCGCTCTACCCCTTTCTTCTAGCGGCTCGCGCATCCTCACATCCGCTATTGGTTGTTACTAGTTCTAGTCGCAGCTCGGAAGATCTTGTGAATGAGTTACGAGAGCTCCATGACAATGTGTTGGAGTTTCCTGCCTGGGAGACGCTGCCCCACGAGCGTTTGAGTCCACGCAGCGACACCGTCGCGAAAAGAATTCAGACCCTTTATGCATTGCAACAAAAACTGAGCATCAATCCCATTGTTGTTACACCGGTGCGCGGAGCGATTCACCGCATTATTTCGCAGCTGGGTAAATCACCTTTGCTGCAATTAGAAATTGGCAAAGAGCAATCCCTTGATGAATTAGTACGTCACTTATCTTCGCTTGCGTACTCGCGAACAGATTTAGTAGAACGACGTGGAGAGTTTGCAGTCCGTGGTGGAATTGTTGATCTCTTTTTGCCGTTAAGTCATCACCCAATTCGCATCGATTTCTTTGGTGATGAAATTGAAGATTTGAGTTACTTCGAGGTTGCAGATCAGCGAACCTTTAAACCTGTAGTGGGTGCGGTAGAGATCTACCCATGTCGCGAATTATTGCTAGACACAGCGATCAAGCACCGCGCTATCGAGATCGCTGACCAGTATCCAGCCGCAGCAGAAATGCTGGGCAAAATCGCAGAAGGCATGAGCTTTGAAGGAATGGAGTCTTTGATTCCATTGTTAATTGATGAAACAGAAAGTTTGTTGTCTCGAATGCCGGCAAATACACAACTTGTTTTCATTGATGAACAGCGGATCAAATCTCGTGCGGCAGATCTGCTTGCAACTAATGAAGAGTTTCTTAACGCATCGTGGTCCAACGCCGCCCTAGGTGGAGTTGCGCCACTTCATGATGGCGCCGGTACATACATGGCGTGGGATGAGCTCTTTGCTGAAATATCAAAAGTGGGGATGAGCGCTAAAGAGCTCAGCCCATTTGGAACAGATCTTGATCCCGATACAACATTTTTAGATTATGCAGCGATTGATCCCATGCGTGGAGATGTAGATCGCGCAGTCGATGCTTTACGCCAAGCCCTTGCCGATCATCGCACCGTTGTCTTTGCAACACATGGACATGGAATGTTAGAACGGTATGCAGGAATCCTGCGTGGAGCAGATCTTCCAGTTCAGATCATCGAAAAGCTAGCTGCAACTCCTACCAAGGGAAGCATTCACCTAACAACATCTGTTCTGGCTCATGGCTTTGAAAGCGCAGCTGATCACATCTTCTTTATGACTGAGCGAGATTTAACAGGCAGCAAAGGAAGCGTTAAAGATGCAGAGCGTTTGCCATCAAAGCGCAAGCAAGCAATTGATCCTTTAGAACTCACAGCAGGTGATTACGTTGTTCATGAACAACATGGAATTGGTCGCTATGTTGAATTACTCGAGCGCACAGTTGCTGGAGTTACTCGCGAATATTTGATTATCGAATACGCACCTGCAAAGCGTGGACAACCCGGAGACAGAATCTTTGTTCCAACCGACGCACTAGAACAGGTATCTAAGTATGTTGGTGGAGAAACCCCAACAGTTCACCGCATTGGTAGCGGCGAATGGCAAAAGGCAAAGGGACGTGCGCGCAAAGCGGTGCGCCAAATTGCAGGAGAGCTCATTCGTTTGTACGCAGCCCGCACAAGTTCGCCGGGCTTTGCTTTCTCACCAGATACGCCCTGGCAACGTGAACTTGAAGACTCTTTTTCATACATCGAAACACCAGATCAACTGTCAACGATTAATGAAGTCAAACAAGATATGGAACGCCCATACCCAATGGATCGCATCATTTGCGGCGATGTTGGTTACGGAAAAACCGAGATCGCAATTCGTGCTGCATTTAAAGCGGTTCAAGATGGCAAGCAGGTAGCGGTTCTAGTGCCAACAACCTTGTTGGTGCAGCAACATACAAAAACCTTTGCTGAAAGATATGCAGGCTTTCCTCTGAAGGTTGCAGGTTTATCTCGATTTAACACCGCTAAAGAGAGCAAAGAGATCTTGCAGAAATTAGCTGCAGGCACCGTTGATGTAGTTGTCGGTACCCACAGAATTTTGTCTAATGATGTTCAATTCAAAGATCTAGGTTTAGTAGTAGTTGATGAAGAACAACGTTTTGGTGTTGAACAGAAGGAGTCCTTAAAGAAGCTTCGTACAACTGTTGATGTACTTGCGATGTCTGCAACACCTATTCCACGGACACTTGAGATGGCGGTTACCGGAATCCGCGAGATGTCCACCATCACGACTCCGCCAGAAGAGCGCCATCCGATCCTTACTTATGTTGGGCCAGCAGAAGAGGCGCAAATAACCGCAGCGATTCACCGCGAACTTCTGCGAGATGGCCAAATCTTCTACTTACATAACCGTGTAGACACCATTGATAAGACGGCCATGCGCCTTAAGGAGATGGTCCCCGAAGCGCGAATTCGAATTGCACACGGTCAAATGTCAGAGGGCGAGTTAGAAGATGTCATTTTGGCCTTCTGGAACCGCGATTTTGATGTGCTGGTGTGTACAACAATTGTTGAAAGCGGCCTAGATATTCAAAATGCAAACACTTTGATTGTCGAACGTGCAGATCGCTTTGGCCTGTCACAACTTCATCAGCTGCGTGGTCGAGTAGGTCGCGGCCGCGAACGTGCCTATGCCTACTTCTTATATTCAAATGATGAGCCGCTATCTGAATTAGCGCACGAACGTTTAAAGACAATTGCTACCAATACTGATTTAGGTTCAGGAATGAGGGTAGCCCTTAAGGATTTGGAAATCCGTGGCGCAGGAAACTTGTTGGGTGGAGAACAATCTGGTCATATCGCAGATGTTGGTTTTGATTTGTATATGCGAATGGTTGGAGAAGCGGTTCAAGAGTACAAATCTGGAATCATCGAAACAGAAGAAAAGGTTTCAGAGTGCAAGGTTGAACTTCCGATCAACGCACACCTTTCCTCTGATTATGTTCCGGGCGAGCGTTTGCGCCTTGATCTCTATCGACGCCTTGCAGATGTGAAAGCTCCTAGTGATGTTGCATCCATTGAAGCTGAGTTAATTGATCGATTCGGTGATCTTCCTGAAGAAGCGAAAGCTTTGTTAGGTGTTGCTGCATTACGTGCACAAGCAAAGGCTGCAAAGTTGACTGAAGTTGTTGTACAAGGAAAGTTCCTTCGCCTTGCACCATTGGTTCTTCCTGAATCTCGTCAGTTACGTTTGACACGTTTATACCCAGGCTCGCTCTATAAAGGTGCAGCAAGCACCGTTTTGGTCGCTCTCCCGAAGGCTGCCTCTTGGAATCCGTCACAGAATGCGCCTGAAATAGTGGATACTTCTCTTCTGGCCTGGGTCGTCGAGGCCCTACATCAATTAAGCGATGCACCGAAAGCGAGTACAGAATGAAGAAGATCCTGGCAATCACCGCGGCAGTAGCAACATTTCTATTGGCGGGATGCTCGCAGGTAGGCGCAGCAGCAACAGTGGGCGATACAAAGATCACCCAAGCAACTGTTCAGGCAAGTGTTGATGCGATCCTTTCAGAGCGCGCAAAGGTTGATACAACTCAGATGCAGCTCGAAACAGGATCAACTCTTAATGTTTCACAACTTCGTTTTCACCTATTAGGTACTTTGCTTCGCGAGCTTGGCCAAGAGCTAAAGCTCAACGTTACAAAGGCAGAAATCGATTCACGTCGTGCCAGCATTCTTGAACAAGTTGGTGGCGAAGCAGCTCTACCAAACGCATTAGTTAATGCAGGTATCGCACCTCAAGATTTAGATCGTTACATCGAAGCGATTGCTTACTCTGACAAGATCAGCCAGAAGCTAACCGCTGCAGGTGTTACTGAAGATCAACTAGGACTAGAGATTCAAAAGCTTGTCGTTGCAAAGGCGAAGGAGATTGGCGTAACTGTTAATCCTCGCTACGGCAAGTGGGATGCAACAACTGCTGATGTAGTTGCTGCAGACTCTGCTGAATCTGCAGTTACTCCCGCAGAAAAGTAAGAGCAACTCACGTGCAAGAGTCACAACTTCAACGTCTCGTTGAAGTCATGGATACCTTGCGTTCACCCGGTGGTTGTCCTTGGGATGCAGAGCAAACCCATGAATCGCTTCTGAAGTATTTGCTCGAAGAGTCATACGAGTTTGTGGATGCGGTTCAATCAGATAACCGTGTTGATATGCGGGAAGAGCTAGGCGATGTTCTTTTGCAGGTGTACTTCCATGCCCGTATGGCGCAGGAGCATCCAACAGATCCCTTTTCTATTGAAGATGTCGCTCAAGGAATCGCTGACAAATTAATTCGCAGACACCCCCATGTTTTTGAAGGTGTCGAAGTTCGCGATTCACAAGAGGTTCTTGAAAATTGGGAAGAGATTAAGAAAAAGGAAAAGGGCCGCACCTCGCCATTAGATGGTGTTGCGATGTCACAACCAGCGCTGCCATTAATTGAAAAGCTGTTATATCGCGCTGAAAAATACAATGTTAAAGTCACAACTCCTGACTCAGTATCAATTGATGGGCCAGCTGATGAAAGCGCTGTGGGGCAGGCCCTAGTAGCGGTCATCGCATGGGCCCATGCCAATGGAATCGATGCCGAAGCGGCTCTTCGCAAGGAAGCCATGCGTATTAGTCGAGAGATCGGCCCCGCATAGTCTCTGGTGGGTACGCGGTAGACTTCGATTATTGAAGTACCTGCCATTTCAGCGTTGAGGTCGGCAACAGATTAAGAACCCAGACCTGTATTGAAGGAGTAATGCAATGGCAATTATCGAAGCTCTCGGAGCCCGTGAAATTCTCGACTCCCGTGGAAATCCAACGGTTGAAGTTGAAATCCAATTAGAGGATGGAACGCAAGCTCGCGCAGCTGTTCCAAGCGGTGCATCTACTGGCGCTTTTGAAGCGGCAGAGCTTCGTGATGGTGGCAAGCGCTATTTAGGTAAGGGTGTTGAAAAGGCGATCGCATTTGTTAATGATGAAATCGCTCCCGAAATTATTGGTTTTGATTCACAGGATCAGCGTCTTATCGATGCAGCGATGATCGAACTTGATGGAACTAAGAACAAGTCACGTCTGGGTGCAAATGCAATTCTTGGTGCTTCATTAGCAGTTGCTAAGGCATCTGCCGAAAGCTCTGATCTTTCATTGTTCCGCTACTTAGGTGGACCAAATGCACATGTTCTTCCAGTTCCAATGATGAACATCCTTAACGGTGGCGCACACGCTGACACAAATGTTGATATTCAAGAGTTCATGATCGCGCCAATTGGTGCACCAACATTCCGCGAATCAGTTCGCTGGGGTGCCGAGATCTATCACGCACTCAAGGCTGTTTTGAAGAAGCGTGGTCTTGCAACATCAGTTGGCGATGAAGGTGGCTTTGCACCAAACCTTGATAGCAACCGTGCTGCACTTGATTTAATCCTCGAAGCGATCACAGCTGCAGGATTCAAGCCTGGTACTGAAATCGCTCTTGCAATGGATGTTGCTGCAACTGAGTTCCACGAGAACGGCAAGTACAAGTTCGAGGGTGCACTCAAGACATCTGATGAAATGATCGCGTATTACACCTCTTTGGTAGATGCCTACCCAATCGTTTCAATCGAAGATCCTTTGAATGAAGAGGACTGGGCTGGTTGGACAGAGATGACTAAGGTCCTTGGTTCACGCATTCAAATCGTTGGAGATGATCTATTTGTTACCAACCCAGAGCGTTTAGCCAAGGGAATCGCTGGAAACACTGCCAACGCACTTCTTGTTAAGGTAAATCAGATTGGAACTCTTACAGAGACAATCGATGCAGTAGAAATGGCACACCGTGCTAACTACCGCAGCATGATGAGCCACCGTTCAGGTGAAACAGAGGACACAACAATTGCCGATCTTGCTGTTGCACTTAACTGTGGACAGATCAAGACAGGTGCACCTGCACGTACTGAGCGCGTAGCTAAGTACAACCAACTTCTTCGCATTGAAGAAGAGCTAGCTGAAGGTGGGGTCTACGCGGGTCGCGCAGCATTCCCACGTTTCCAGCAAAAGTAACTGGGCGTAAGATTTAGCTATGGCACGTCGACAACTTCGCTTTCGTCGTCGTCGTACCTCTAATCGTGTTCTAGCCTTATCTGCAATCTTTTTTATTCTTGCATTAACTATTGCGCCACCAGTGAAGCATTACTTCACGCAACGTGCACAAATTAGTGCTCTGAAGTCTCAGCTATCTGCAGATAACACCGCGCTACAAAAGGCTCGTGAAGAGTTAACTTTGTGGCAAGACCCTGAATACGTAAAGTCACAAGCTCGTGAGCGTTTGCACTTTGTTATGCCAGGAGAACGTCAATACATCGTTACTGAAGGCGAAACAGAGGCAGGTCAAAACGGAACTACCAAGATCGCTAGCTCTTTAGCTGATGGACAACCGTGGTACTCACGTTTAATTGCATCAATTAGCGAAACCGGCAATTAATGCGTGAAGTTACACAAGCAGATCTACAGTGCATTGAAACGCAACTAGGTCGCACACCTCGTGATGTTCATGCAATTGCCTATCGCTGCCCCTGCGGCAAACCTGCCGTTGTTGAAACCCCGCCTCGACTCGAAGATGGCACCCCATTTCCAACTTTTTACTATGCAACGTGTCCTCGTTTAACAGCTGTTATTTCAACCCTTGAGACCACTGGTCTTATGGGTGAGATGAATGAGCGTCTAGAAACAGATGCTGAATTAGCTGGTGCCTATCACGCAGCACATGATGATTACATTGCCTCGCGATCGGCGCTTGGCATTGATGTTCCAGAAGTTGATGATGTTTCTGCAGGTGGCATGCCTACCCGCGTGAAGTGCTTACATTCACTTGTAGCACACTCACTCTCAGCAGGTCCTGGCGTTAATCCCCTGGGTGATGAAGCGCTAGCAAAGCTTCCTGATTGGTGGAAGAACAACCCATGCGAGTAGCGGCGATTGATTGCGGAACTAACTCAATTCGTTTACTTATTGCAGATATTGATGGAAACAACTTTCGCGAAATCGTGCGCGATATGGAGATTGTTCGCCTAGGACAAGGTGTTGATCAAACCGGTCAATTCCACCCAGATGCAATCGCCCGAACACTTGCAGCGGTTGATAAGTTTGCAGCTGAGATTGCAAAGCGCGGTGTTGAAAAGATTCGTTTTTGTGCAACAAGTGCCACACGTGATGCAACCAATCGTCATCTTTTTGTTGATGGCGTACGCGAGCGTTTAGGTATCGAAGTAGAGGTTATCTCTGGTGATGAAGAGGCTGCACTTTCTTTTGCTGGCGCGATCAAAGATCTGGATCCCAGCAATGGACCCTTCCTAGTAGTTGATATTGGGGGAGGCTCAACTGAGTTTGTCTTTGGTACGGCAACTGTAGAAGCTGCTCGCAGTGTCAATATTGGGTGCGTACGGATGTCGGAACGTCACTTTGCTTCAGATCCAGCAACACCAGAACAAATCGAAGCAGCTCGCACAGATATTCAAGCAGCGATCGCACAAGCTGCAGCGGTTGTTCCAATTACTAAGGCAAAGACATTGGTTGCAGTTGCAGGAACAGCAACAACAGTTGCGGCTGCAGCTCTAGAATTACCTGAATACGATCGCTATGCAATTCACTTATCTCGAATTTCGGCGCAACAGACCCATGATGCAGCCACGATGTTTGCTACCAAAACCCGCGAGCAACGCATTTCATTGGGATATATGCATCCAGGTCGCGTTGATGTAATCGCAGCGGGCTCACTTGTTCTCTCAGAGATCATGAAAGCAACCGGGGCAACTGAATTTGTAGCCTCTGAATCAGATATTTTGGATGGAATGGCGTTTTCTCTTGCCCGCAATTAAATCTATAAAGCTGCTAGATCAAAAGATTGTCGCCTGCACCAAGTGCCCACGTTTAGTTCAATGGCGTGAAGAGGTCGCTGTTGTAAAGCGCAAGGCATATGAAAATGAAAAGTACTGGGGAAAGCCAGTTCCAGGCTTTGGTCCTGACAATGCACGAATTGTGATCGTGGGATTAGCACCAGGTGCCCATGGTGCAAACCGAACTGGACGAATCTTTACCGGTGATTCATCAGGGGATTGGCTCTATAAAGCGCTGCACAAGAATGGTTTAGCAACTATCCCCACAAGTACATCGGCAGATGATGGACAAAAACTCATTGATACCCGAATCTCCTGCGCAGTTCGGTGCGCTCCACCTGATAACAAACCTTCAACTGAAGAAAAGATTCAGTGTTCTGATTACTTAATCAATGAGATAGAGCTGTTGTTACCGACAGCTCGCACCTTTGTAGCGCTTGGAAGTTTTGCATGGAGTGCGATCATTAAGAGCCTTCGCGTATTAGACCACCAGATTCCAACCCCGACACCAAAGTTCGGCCATGACGAAAGTTTTACCTTTGTTGGCAGCGATGGCGTGAAACGTCTGGTCTTAGGCAGCTACCACCCAAGCCAGCAAAATACTTTCACTGGAAAACTAACTGAGCCGATGCTCAACTCGGTATTTAAAAAGGCAAAGAGTTTTAAATAACCGAGTTCTTCAGCTGATCGATGTGACCTTCGATGTGGTTTGCCGAAAGGGTTACCAGCTGCAATAGCGTGACCGAACCGCGCTGTGGATGCGTTGAGATTCGGTTCCAATCATCAGAAGAAGCGTTCTTCAAAATCTCATAATTCATCGCATGTGATGCTGCTAGTGAATCAAGTGAGACCGCTACAGAACGCTTGCTGTACTGCAATCCTGTAGGAAACTTCTCTTCGTCAAATGGAACAATTGTTGGATTTTCTTCACACAAAGCATTCGCATATCTGACACCAAATTGAATCTCAGCATCTGCGATGTGATGAATTACAAATGCTGCTGACCATTCCCCATCCTTTGAATTGATGAGCTTTTCAGCTGAAATCTTCTTGCCCTCTTCAACAAATGAGATCGCCGATGAGTGATACTTTTCAAGTAATTGGTTATGGTCCATGGCGTCATCGTAACCGTGGAAATTACAGAATCTAGGCTCAGTTTCTGCTAAAGCCCTGCATCAAGTAAACTTCCGCAGAACTTGCTCATGGCCCCCGTAGTCCAATGGCAGAGACAGAGGACTTAAAATCCTTCCAGTGTCGGTTCGAGTCCGACCGGGGGCACCATCTCTAAGCCCTTTTTAAGCATCTGAGCGTGTGCTTACTTAGCCGTAACCCTTCACAAACCGTACGATTACCCTGCACCACAACCACCAGAAGCTCTGGTGGCCCTACAAAAGGAGAACAAAGATATGCGCAGTTCAAACCCTGTTCTTGGACGGGCGTTTAATCAGCGTGGATACGCTGCATTCGATCCGAGCACAATTAACTCAGACCCAGCAGCGCTAGAAGATTTATACAACACACCTGCCGCATCATCATTGCGCACAGGACGTATGACAATTGATGATGTTGTTGCACGTACTGCAATCATGTTTGCAGTATTAGTAACTGTTGGTGCTGTTGCTTGGACACTTAACCTCGGTGGCGGAGCGCTAATGCTCGGCTTCATCGGTGGACTTGTCCTTGGTTTAGTGAACTCATTTAGCAAGACAGTAAAGCCTGCGATGGCGATTGCTTACGCAGCTTTCCAAGGTCTTGCACTTGGAACAATCTCAAACCTTTACAACACCGTTTACGACGGAATTGTTAGCCAAGCAATCTTGGTGACACTGAGCGCATTTGCCGGAATGCTTTTTGCATTCAAGAGCGGACGCATTCGTGTAACTCCAAAGTTCACAAAGGTACTTATGACCGCAATGATCGGTTACCTAGTACTAGCTGTTGTTTCACTTGTATCTTCACTGATTACAGGAACAAGCATTTACAGCATTGGTGGACTTGGCTTGATCATCGCAACAGGCGGAATGGTTCTTGCAGCCTTCTTCTTAATTCTTGATTTTGATTCAATTCAAAAGGGAATTGCAGCGGGAGCTCCAGAGTCGGAGTCATGGAGAGCAGCCTTTGGCCTCATGGTCACAATCGTTTGGTTGTACCTAGAGGTGCTACGCGTTCTTTCAATCCTGCGTGGAAATGACTAATTGATCTAATTAGAGATCTTCATCGAGGGGCTTCAGGTTATTAACCTGGGGCCCTTCGACATTTCTCGTCTCCGGAATTCGGTAGACCAGAAAGAGAACAACGGTAAAGATCACCGCAGAGAAGCCAAATGCGGTTCTATATGAGTACACATCAGAGATCCAACCAATGATGATTGGCCCAAAGATCATTCCGGCATCACCGGCCATCTGGAAGATAGCGATTACCTTGCCGCCCTTACCCTTGATGATGTCTCCGACAATGCTGGCTGGAGTTGTAGAAAGAAAAGCACCACCAAAGCCAAGAATGATCATGGAAAGAATGAACATCCAGGCATTGACCGCAAAGGTTAAAACTAGAACTCCGAGAAAGACGATGTTTGCACCGATTATTGATGCAGCACGACGGCCCTTGGCATCTGAAAAACGTCCAGCTTTCAGCAAAATTGCACCTTGAACAATGGCCGAAATAGCAAAGCCGTAACCAACAACTGCGGTGGTTGAGTTCAGCTCTTCAGTTACAAACACTGGCAAGATTGATGCGCGCATTCCGAAGAACACCCAGGTACCGATAAAGGCTAAAACTAGTGCGATTCGGTAGGGAGGCATCGCTAAAGCTTCACGAATTGTTGTTGCAGGTTCTGCAGAACCGTTCTTTACCTTTGCACCGATGGAATCACCCTTAAGAAAAAAGAGTGCAACTAGGCCAGAGAAAAATAACAAAATAGAGTAAACAAAAAACGGTGCACGCAAAGAGATAACTGAAAGCAAACCACCAATGGCAGGCCCCGCCATACCGCCAACAATGAATGATCCTTGGTACACAGATTGTGCTTGGCCACGTTGATCATCACTTACTGATCGCAAAATAACTGAACTTGCTGCAACAGAAAACATCGATGAGCCTAAGCCACCAGCTGCTCTGAAGAACAGTAGTTGTTCATAATTTTGAGCAACTCCCGCAAGAAAGGTGAAGAGAGAAACCATAAAGACACCGGTTGAAAAGACTTTTCGCTCGCCAAACTTATCGACCAAGGTTCCAGAGATTAACCCGGATGCAAAGCGGGTAATCGCAAAGGCTGAAACCATCAATCCGATCGCAGCGTTATTGACGCCAAATGACTTGGCAAACACCGGAATCGCTGGCATCACGATGCCAAAGCCAACCGCTACAAAAAAGGATGCCGCAATAAGAATGGAAACTTCACGAGGAAGATCTCTAAATGGTGATTTTATCTTCATAGATGCATGAGTCTACTTGTTTGAAGGATTGAAAGTGTTTGGTTATAGCTTTATCTGAAGGTAGGATTCAAGAGTGAAATCAGTTATAGCCGAACACTTAGTGAAGACCTATCGCAATGGCGAGGTCAAAGCACTCAATGATTTGTCATTAGATGTCGAAGAAGGCACTGTTTTAGGCGTACTTGGGCCTAATGGTGCAG
>Ga0208787_1000205_pt1 | contig 29857 bp, 19 predicted proteins | sample Wag4_2014_7_11_FD_187362 | JGI IMG/M metagenome (GOLD analysis project Ga0208787, IMG submission 187362) | Fresh water microbial communities from Ohio, USA - Utica-2 Time Series HT 2014_7_11 (SPAdes) (version 2) | ecosystem: Environmental > Aquatic > Freshwater > Water tank | place: USA: Ohio...
AATTAGGGGATTTCCATTTTCAAAATCATTCACCTGCGCCGATTTGAAAAGCACCCCATCTACCTCCATTAATTTCGCCAGCACCTTTACCTCTTCCATTTGGTGTTCGTTAGGTTTTACGACCAGAAACTGAAAAAAAATCTCAGGATGGCTTACTCCCAGTGATTTTCTGGCTGCAACCATATTTTTAGTACCTTCGAGAACATTGGCCAGTTTACCTGCTTTTCGATATTGTTCATAAACCTCTTGGGTTGTACCATCAATAGAGATAATCAATCTGTCCAAACCAGATAAGACCGTTTTTCTTGCCACCTCAGGCGATAAAAAATGAGCATTTGTTGAGGTAATCGTAAATATGTTCTTTTTATTGGCATAAGCAACCATTTCCAGAAAATTAGGATTGAGGAAAGGTTCCCCCTGAAAATAAAAGATAAGGAAGGACAAATCCTTATAAACCTCATCTATTGTTTTTCTAAAAAAATCGATTTTAAGTGTTCCCGTTTCCCTGGAAAATTGTCTGAGTCCACTGGGGCATTCCGGACAACGCAAATTACAGGCGGTCGTAGGTTCAATAGACAATGAAACCACATTTCCCCAATGAATAGGTTTCTTAAAAAGCATAGTGAGTTGATAGGATACCCAGACGATAAAAAGATTTAGCGCCTTTCTCAGGGTAAATTTTCTTAGAAAGTGAAAGGCAAAGTAAATCTTTTTCATAAATGAGTCCATTTAATTTTCCAGCACGGTGAACTCAACCCTACGATTGAACGCATGGTCTGATTCCGGACAAGTTACTCCATCTACGCAACGATTTCTTGGCTGGGATTCACCGAAACCAAAGACTTTCAGTTGAAATTCAGCTACCCCCTGAAGGATTAAAAACTGCTGAATAGCCGTTGATCTTCTTAGAGAAAGGCCTTTATTATATTCGGAAGAACCTCTTGAATCTGTGTGGGCGGAAATTTTGACCCTCATAGAAGGGTTCGATTTTAAGGCAACGGCCAGTTCCATTAATTTTTCTTTTTGATTGGCGGGCACATTATAATCATTATAAGGATAATAAAGATTATCCAATGTAAATGATTTTGGCATGTCAATCACCGGTGGAGAAGCGGGTACCTCCGCTAACACGACTGGTGTGGTAACCGTTGGCACAACATCGAGAATGATAAATATAGAACGGGGTTCTTGCCCCAGCATTTGTTTTTCCAATAAAATCTCCTGTGTTCTGTAGCCTGCCTTTTGAATTTTCAACCATCTATCCTCATCAAAAAAAGGTTGGAATTGAATGATTCCGTTACTATTTGAGGTATATACCTGATCCCATTTATCCATATTCTCCACATTTAAGAAATTCACCTGAACCTCTTCCACGGGAGAACCAAGACGTTGGTCAAAAAACTGCAATTGAGGTACTGCGGGTTTTTTCTGTAAAAGGATTCCAGTCAATGGAAATTCACTTTCAAATGCATAAATATCATCTTTTCCCCTTCCCCCTTCTCTGTTGGTAGAGAAGAAACCTGAAGAATAATCCTTTAGGGTAATGCCAAAATCGTCGGAAGAAGAATTTATCGGAGCGCCGAGATTAAGCAAATCCCCCCAGCGATTACTACTTATATCAATCATAAAAAGATCAATAGCACCTAATCCTTTATGGCCATTTGACGCGAAAAAAAGAACCCCATTTGGAGGCATATAAGGAAATCCTTCATTCCCATTTGAATTAATTTCCGGTCCCATATTAATGGGTTCAGACCAATTATCCCCATCTTTTTCAGCGAAATAAATATCAAATCCCCCATATCCACCCGATTTATTGGATGCAAAATATAGTTTTTCCCCATCGGGACTAATCGAAGGATGCATGTAAGAATCATTCCCTTTATTGAAAGAAAGGGGTTTCACATTTCCCCAATTTGTACCATTGAAAGACGCCTCATAGATTTGTAGTTGAATTTTTCCTTCTTCATCTAAAATGGGAGCTCCATTTAACTGGTTACTCCGGGTAAAAAATATTTTCTTACCGTCAGTTGAAAAACTGCAGGGACCTTCATGTAAAGGCGTATTTATATCGATAGAAAAATTTTTCGATTTACCAGACGGTAAGCCCTTTTTCATATCGGCCACTAATAAATCGTAGTATGCTTCATCAGAAACAGGGTCGGGCAAACCCATTTTTAGTTGGGAAGTCACGAAAACCAATTTCCCTTGAAAGAGAACAGGTGAAAATTCCCTTTCTTCCGAGTTCAGGCTTTGAAGGGGAAAAATATTTATTTTATTTTTCACATCCCCTGACTGACTGAAGCCACTGACTCCCATAGCAAGCAAAATGAATAAAAAGAGGAAGTATGGGGAGCGTTGGCTCATAATGATCGTATTATTATTTCCGAATTAATAAAAACGGGGTGTGACAGCTTCTGCATTTTCTCCTTTTTTAGACGCTAAAAAGTAACGAATAATCACTTCGGCAGTACCGTTATTATATTTTTGAATATCAGAAAAAGAAGCTTCGAAAGCCATTCCGAGATGTAGATGATCTCCCAATTGAAGTCCGGTAGAAACGATCGCTGTTTCACTTCCAATCCTATAGCTAAGTCCGCCGGAAATCTTTTTCTTGAAAATAGCCGACAGATTTATATCTGCGTCAAAAGGTGCATTGGGTAAATATCGCCATAAAGTCTGAGGATTTAATTCCCAGGATTCACCCAATGGGATGGTAGCACCTGCCATGAAATAATAGTGTTGTGTTTCTCTGGTTATCAACTGCCCCTTATCGGAAAAATCAATATTTGACCTTAACAAGCGGGGAACGGATAGTCCAACATAGGCTCTCTTTGATTCATAATAGACACCTGCACCAAAATTGGGAAGATATTTAGACTGCAAACCTATCGGAATAGATTCATCTTGTTCAATGGGTTGCGTTCCCGTAACAAGACCAAAATTTTGTTGCATAAAACGCACAGACGTTTGTAAACCAAAGCTTAGAAAACCTCTGGGTACTGGCAGCCGATAAGCATAAGAACCGTCTAATCCGGTTATTTGGGTAATTCCGATCGTATGTCTGTATATATTTCCTCCCACGCCCACACGATTATTAAGGAGTGGCATAGAAAATAAAAGAGATTGCCATTTTGGAGCGCCACTCAGGCCAATCCACTGATTCCTTACCAAGCCAGTAATATTTATTCCCTGACTGCTTCCTGTTTGCGCCGGATTTATTGCCTGTTTATAGTACATAAACTGTGCAAAAGCGTCTTCCTGTTGTGCTGAAAGATTTTGTGCTGGCAAAAAGAGCGACCCCAATAAAATAAAAAAATAGTATATAATCCTGTTCATTCCCTGCGTTTTTAGTATTGAATAATTAAGAAGGAAGACTGTGGTTTTTCACCGTTACCAAAGTCAACCACAAAAAAGTAAGTTCCACCTGGCAAGGCCACTTCCGAATATTTTCCACCCCAATTATTCTGGTAAGGCCCCTGAGAACGGAAAACAATATCACCCCTTCTATTATAAATGGTCACTTTATTATCGGGAAATTTATCTCCAAACAAACATGGGATAGCAAAAACATCATTTACACCATCCCCGTTTGGTGTAATGATAGACGGTGCAATACATGATTTATCGTTACCTATTTCAATAAAAATTTCTCCCGTGCTGCAACCACAATCCTTATTACAAACCTGATAAACCAATAATTCATTTCCTTTAAAAATAGCATTAGGTTTATATTCCAATATACCCGATGAATTTATGATAGCTTCACCACGGAAAGGTTTGTTCAACAAATTATAAGTAAGCAGTTGGTCTTTGGCGGCCGTAATTGACAGAGGAGCTTTCAATAAGGTATTGAAATCCATTTTAAAAGTGTCTCTCTTCAAGATTGGAGGATTCAATATTTTCACCAGCACCGTATCTCTTGACAGTTGGCCACAGATACCCTCATCCACTTCCCATATAAAAGAATGACTTCCGCCTGTTAATCCGAAAACAGAAGTAACGGGCGATTGGCTATCGGAGAAACGCGCACCTGTGCTCAGTGATTTCCATTGAGCAACACTTCCTTCGTTGACTGGTTCGGCCTCCAGCTGAATTTTACCATCTACCAAACAAATAGATTTATCAATACCTGCGAAAGGATTTTTTTGAGAAAAAACGATATCGACTTCATCGGAAGAAACGCCGCATTCACCGGAAACAGTCCAGATAAAAGTGTATTTATTACCAGGTTGCAAGCCAGAAACCCCTGAATTATTTTTCTCCGGGGAAAGAATTCTTACCCCTCTCGACGCTTGAAGTACGGACTGAGTCCATAATCCTTTCTCCAGATTAACCTCTTTGGCGTTTAAGGAAAATGAGCTTGCGTCGCAAAGTTTAGTATCTAATCCTGCATACGATTCACTCTGAGGTTTAATATTGATGATCAGTGTATCTTCTGAAAATTGAGTGCAGGCGCCACTGGAAAGAGAATAAATAAAGGAATAGCTTCTGCCTGGTCTAAGGTTTTCTATGCTAGCAATAGGAGCATTTGCATTTTTTATGTCAACTACCGAATTATCACTTGCTCTCCATAACCTCCAGCTTCCCTGGCTAAAGGAGGTAGCTTGTGCTTTTATATTAATGGTTGGAGCTGCACAAATGGCAAAATTATTTTCTACTACAGCCCTTTCATTTGGTATAGCAGAAATGGTTACGGGAAGGGAAGTTGTTGATTCTGAAGAACATAAAGAACCCTTCTGTTTTACGGAGAAGACGACCGATTTACCTATAAAAGGAGTTAAATTTTGAATAGTAGTCAACGATTGTTTACCTGAATCAATAGGTACACCATCAGCATACCATACATAAGTGGCGCCTACCAGATAATTTGCGGCCGGTATTTTTAAAGAAATACTGGTTTGTTTATCTGTACAAACATCCTTTATAGGTTCAAGCGCGGGCAAAACCTCTGCAGGAAGGACAGTCACCGGAATAATAATAGGATCGGTAGAACATCCATTTACGGTCATGACGACGGAGAAATTTCCTTCCCCATTACTTTGTTGAATCTGAGAGATTACAACCCCGGCACTGGTAGAGGTAAAATTATTTGGCCCGGTCCATTTATAGGTAGCCCCATCAAACTGACTTGCATTTAAACGAAGGGTCGAACCCGCACAAACCGGGGCATTAGAAGTAACCGAGAGAATAGGAAGTGGCTTTACCGATACTTTGGAAACCAGTGAGGTATCGGAATTACATCCATTATTTCGAATAAATACACTATAATCTCCTTCGTCAGAGAAAGAAACTTTATTTATTTCCAAAACGGGTAATTGGGTTTCGACCATACGCCCATCAGGTAAACGCCAATGATAAGTGGTATTTCCCGGACCGGAAAATGGAGATGTCCTTAAAACAAAGGAATTATTAAGACAAGCGGTAAGTCCCTGTTCCTGATTAAAAGGAGGCGCAGGCTTTGACGGTCTGTTTCCAAGATTAACCTGATAGCTTGCTATTTTGGATTGACAATTATTCGCAGATAGAATATATAATTGGTAGGTTCCGTTGGCAACACTACCCAATCCTGTCAGATTTACCTGGTTATTTCTTCCGACAAAACCATTTGGCCCGGTCCAGAAATAAGAATAGGTACCATTATCTAAGGGTAGTAATTTAGGTCTTAAGGATAACGTTGTATTACCCGCTGCACATGGATCTCCGAGCAAATCGAAGGAGGTAATCAAGACAGATTGCTTGACAAAAAGTTCTGTCACTGCATCTCCCTGACAACCAGCATTAGTGGTAAATCGAACGGTATATTTGCCACTTTGTGTTAATTCAACGCTATCAATGATAAGATTTGACCCCGACCTTTGAAAATTCAATGGTCCCGTCCACTGATACGTTCCGTTTTGCTGAGGGGAAGAAACAGATAACCTTACGGGAGTGCCGGTACAAACCTCCTGAGCAGGAAGAACGATAGTAGGTTTTACAAAAGCATTGACTACCATCGGAATAAAATCTGAAAAAACATCAGGGCAAGACAAATAGGATACTTTTAACCGCCAATCGCCAGAAAGGGAGGTACTCGCATTGGGAACAGACAATGTAGAGGATAATACTTTTATCTCAGTACGATCAGGCCGGATCCACGTGTATTCACCAGGAAAAAAGGTACTTTGCAAAAACAAGGTATCTCCGGCGCAAACAGGACTATTACTAATAACAGAAGGTTTTGCAGGCACCTCCGATACCGCTACTTTTACCAAAGCTTCAGAAGAGGAACATCCTGTTCTGGAGACGGTTAATTTATAATTTCCTGCATTTTTCAAGCCAACATTTGTTAAGGGAGCAGGCACCCGAAGAGTGGAACTATAGCCTTCCGGACCTGTCCATAAATAAGTTATTGCCTCCCCTTGCACGTTGGTACCCAGATTTAAGGTACCGCCAACACATAATTGCACAGAATCTTGTAATGGTTTTGCTACAGGTTGTGCATATACTTTTATATTTCTTGCAACAGATGGCTCTGAGAAACAGCCGCTATTTTCAACCATAAGATAAAATGAAAGGGACGATTCCTGTTGCTGGACAACACTATAAAGAGGTAGCTCTGTTATGGCTTGTAAATTTCCCGTAGGATAAGTGCCTTTATACCAATGATATTTGATATTGGCACCTACCGGATTGGCACCAGAACGCATATTTATCGCTGAACCTGTGCAATAAACTTGTGCACCCTGAATAATTGCGCGTGTGGGCAAATCGGCAATAAATACATTGACAGTACCACTTGATTTACAGCCCATTGTACCTGTTACTTCGACCGTATAGTTTCCACTATGAATGCCTCGGCTAAACGGAATTTTAGGATTTTGCAGCGTTGAAGTGAATCCATTGGGTCCTACCCATCTATATTGAAATGTGTTTCCAACCACCTGAGAGGGTGGATTTGCAAAAAGGAAAAGAGTGTCCCCGCCACATATATTTACCTTGTAATCAGGCTTTGGCGTTTCCTTTTGCACTTTAACCACCGTATTACAAGTATTTTTATTACCTGCCTGGTCATATACTGTCAGAATTAATGGAACGTCCCCATTGGTTTGATCGCAAGTCAATCGACTAAAATTTAACTCTTTTCGCGAAATCGGACAATTATCACTAAGACTTAAAATAACCTCATCGGGAGTAATGACAGGAAATAAAAGATCTCCAGGGCTATATTTTTTTGTAACTGGCTGACATTGAATAACTGGAAATTGATCATCAATGGTTACGATATTAAAGGTACAGGTGTCTGCGTTCCCATTGGCATCACTGATAACATAAAAAACCTGAGAGGTTCCCGGATTTAATTGCGCCACTGGGACTGGCTTATCCAGATCGAACAAAGTATTTGGATAAGTAGTAACTCCTCTAATATAAAAATAGGGGTTTATACGATTTACGCTTAATTCGGCCAGAAAAAAAGATTTATTATCAAATTTGGTAAAAACATCCACGTTATCACAGGGGCTAATCTGGCCTACGGTTTCGATTGAAAAGCTGACTTTTCCGTCAGCAAGCCAGTTTTTTGCTACCTGGGGAGCTATTTTAAAGGAAATCCTTCTCCTAATATTACAACCTGCTGCATGAAAGGGAATAGAACCTATGAATTCATTTCTTTCTCCACGAATATTTAATCTGACCGAAGGGCTGGACATATTAAGTCTAAAATCAAAAGATATGGTCACACTGTCTTGCGTAGAAGTAGGTACATCGTTGAACGCGACAGTAAAAGGGAGGAGAACATTACTAAAAATAGACAGGGCAACGCTGCTATCTAACGCATTTTTTTGTTGGTATAAAAAATTTTGATTACAATTATCTGTTGAAATAGATGGTCTGGGTAAAGGAACCGGCGCTATGCACTCACCTGTTGGAACTACTGCTGTTTTGTTGGCACTACAACTAATTTCAGGAGCATAAAAATCTTTAACTGAAATAAACCAAACACAGGAAGTGGAATTTCCCTCACAATCTGTTATTAAATAGGTGATTTTATGAAAGCCCGCAGATAATGTAATATTTTTTGCAGCTCCATCTTCCCAACGCACCGTATTTCCCTCATTTATTTTATAAAACACCCTTCCTGATGGACAAAGTCCTACACTAAGTGGATACGGAAGAGATACCGATGCGGCACAAGAACTATTATAAACCTTTATTTCCCTGTCTGAGGGGCATAAAACCTTTAACGAAGCCGTATTGGATACCGTTATTTTTTGGGTGTAGACCGAAGACGAAGAACAATTTCCATTGGCCGTCCATTTTCTGTGAATTACATAAGATGTTGCGCAATTATTGGATAATGAACCAACAATACTGTCCTGATAGGTTAAGGTAACCGACTCACAAAGATCCAATAAAACAGGTCTTCCCGTAGCGGACGGGTTCGTAGAAGAACCACACGATATAGTAATATCGGGCGCTTGTTTTAAAAACAAAGAATTTTCAAGGGGGGCAATAAGTATGACTAATCGGTAGGTAGTTTGCCTGTTACATTTATCTGAGGCAGTCCAGGTACTTATTATTTTACTTGAAAAAGAGCATAGAGGATCTTTTGTAATTACCTCATTATAAGTTACTGATGCTAATTGACAAGATTCAAAAGCGACAGAATTCCGATCGGGAACCACCTCGGAGCAAGATAATCGAAGGGTATCGGGAAAAGGAGAAACGATAGTAGGCGGGAGCAGGTTTCTACGAATAAACAGAAAAACATTCTGCCCTGTTTGCCTGCCTTGCGCGTTAAAATAGGTAAAAGTATGTCTGATTGTGTCCTCACAAGTCTTCATGTAAGGGTAGCCATCAGGTAAAGGAACCACAGAAACGGAACCACCGGCTTGCACCACTGGCACCTTGTATTTAATACTTAGGTTATCGAGCCAGGTCAGGTAAGTCGATTCTCCCACGGAACAATTGACCACTAAGGTATCTCCCGGTGCGGCTTTACTTTCAAAACTGAAAAGTAAAAAAAAGAGAATAATCAAGGCAGGAATTCCTTTTACGGGGGAAGACCCGAACAATATAATTGATCGGCTCATGAGCAAATAGGTTTTTGGAATGGTCTTAACGGAACCACTTGAAATTCAGAAAATGAAGTACAAATTAACCTATTTTTTTCAACAATGCCAATGAAAAAAAGACCTGATTTGGAATCCTTCAAATAAAAAGTTCGTTGGGTACATCTCCTGCCACTTCGAGTCCTGCCATTTCGGCCCTGTCCTGGAACAAACATTTATCTCCTTGAAAGAAAGACACTTGTAAAATTCCTTGCAGGCTTTCATTCACTTTTCCTGTCATTTCACCCTTTATGGGACTCTTCAATTCACCTGCTCCAGGCTCGTGTTTCGCCTGAATTTCTAAGCGATATACTTTATCGCTCAATGTAATGTGAATAGTTTCACCGACTATTTTTGTCTTTAATTTTGCGCCAGTATAGGTCGTAAACCGATACAATTTTCCCTCAAAATACCACCCTCCGAGGAAGCCATTAAAGTGACTTCCCAAAAAAGGAATCCTGGCAATGGATACCATTAAGGAAGCTTTTTTATTTTCAGAAAAATGATTACTCTGCATCCATATCCACCAGGAAGGGAAAGATTTACCCCAATCTTTTTCCATATAACCCAATCCCTGATCAAAAGAAATCTCCTCCGCTCTGTCCGTTCGGGTTAACGTACCCGATAAATCGTGATTCATACTTAGGACACCGTGGTAGCATTCCATCATAGGAACAAAACTATATGGGCCCATGACACCAGGAGAAAAAAAGGACCCAGGCCAACCCACGCGGTTATGGAATCGGACATTTCCTTTCAAGATGGGCAAATTGAGTATTACCCCCTCATTACCAAAATGATTATCACCCAATGTCAGGGAAAAATCGTGTTCGCCCGGTTGAAATGCTGCAACATCAAACTTGTAGTAGTAGCTTTTTTTAGCCATACCGTCTAAAACCTGGATAAAAGCGTGATTTTCACCGTTATTTCCTAAACTAATCCCCGGAATAATGGCATAAGCATGAGAACGCGTTGAATCAATCATTTTTAGATACCAACCTTCAAAATAGGAAGTTGATTTACCCCATCCATGATACATTTCAGGTCGCCATAAAGCCCTTATTTTTTTTTGAATACTCATATTTTATCAGATTTAAAAAAAGCCGCTGGAAAATTCCTAACGGCTTTTAATGCATACTGCAATATAAATCTATTATGCGTACATTGCTTTACTCTGGGTAACTTTAAATTTTTCCTTCGCCAGGATTTCAAATTGATAACCCAAATGATTGAAATAAGATAAAATAGCGGGAAGGGCCTTTTCCAGCCTGGGGAAAGCTTTTATCGTGTCATGAAAAACGATAATGGACCCACCCGTCGCATGATTGATCACATTTGAGGTAACCTGATCTGCATCAATACTTTCATCGAAATCGCCACTCATTACATCCCACATTATAATCTGATAATGCCTTTGTAAAAATTGAGCTTGTTTAACCTTCAAATGTCCATAAGGTGGCCTGAATAATTCAGATTTCGCCCGGGTGGCACCTTGTCTGACATCGTGGAAATAGGAAATATTTTCTGAACTCCACCCATTTAAATGAGTAAAAGAATGATTAGCCACGGAATGACCTGAAGATTTTACCTTTTGATAAATTTCTGGATTAGCATCTATTTGTTTTCCAACACAAAAAAAGGTAGCTTTCGCGTTAAATTGATCCAGTTGATCCAGGACCCAAGGAGTGATGTTTTCGTTGGGCCCGTCATCGAAAGTAAGGTACAATACCTTTTTTTGATTGGGAACACGCCAAAGATAGTTAGGAAATAGCCCTTGTATAAACTTGGGCGTTTTTACGAGATACATAATGTTTTGTTTTGTTCAGGGATAAAAAAAAATGATTGTTCGAAAATCATCTATATCATTAAACGTAAAACCTTTACTTTTGCTGCTCAAAAATTTATTTATTTTCCTGTTATTTTCATTTTTCCAAAATATACTATGAAAAATTCATCTTTACGTTTTCGTTTTGCCCCAAGTCCGACGGGAGCGCTCCACATTGGAGGCATCAGAACGGCTTTATATAATTATTTACTGGCAAAAAAACTGGGCGGTACTTTTATCCTAAGAATAGAGGATACTGATCAGTCCAGGTACGTGGAAGGGGCTGAAAAATATATTATAGACTCTTTAAAATGGTGTGGAATAACACCAGCTGAAGGTCCTGGCTTTGGTGGTGATGTCGGACCTTACAGGCAATCGGAAAGAACAGCTATTTATGATGAATTCATCGACAGGCTCATTCTCTCCGGGCACGCATATTATGCCTTTGATACCTCAGAAGAACTTGAAAAGTACAGGGCAGAGGCAGAAAACACCAGCAGACCATTCAAATACGATTCTTTTACCCGGCTTCAATTAAATAATAGCCTTGCTTTACCACCTGAAACCGTTAAGGAATATTTAGAAAAGAATATGCCTTACACCGTTCGATTAAAGGTACCAGAGGATGAAAGCATTCATGTTCAGGATAAAATCAGAGGGGAAGTTATTTTTCATAGTCAGGAATTAGACGACAAAGTATTGAGAAAAGCGGACGGCCTTCCAACTTATCACCTGGCAAATGTCGTCGATGATCATTTAATGGGAATCTCCCATGTAATTCGTGGTGAAGAATGGTTGCCCAGCACCGCGCACCACGTTTTATTATACAGAGCGTTTGGACTTGAGGATAGCATGCCCGAATTTGCCCACCTTCCTCTTATTCTAAAACCTACCGGCAACGGAAAACTGAGCAAAAGAGACGGGGTGAAACTAGGTATTCCCGTTTTCCCCATTTCTTGGGTGGGAGAAACAGAGGAATCTTCTTTTACCGGATTCCGTGAAGCAGGATTTCTTCCCGATGCCATGCTCAATTTCCTAGCCTTTCTGGGTTGGAATCCAGGGACTGAGCAAGAAATTTTTACCGTTGACCAATTAGTAGAAGTATTTGACATAGCGCATATCGGTAAGGCTGGGGCGCGATTTGACTACGAAAAGGCAAAATGGTTTAATCAGCAATATATCATTCATTCCAGTCCTGAAAATCTGGCGAAGCTTTTACTCCCGCTTTTACCTGAAAGATATAAGCCTGTTCAACAAGACTACCTCATTTCCTTTTGCAGATTAATGCAGGAAAGGGTTGTTACATTAAATGATTTCTTTGAAAACGGATACTATTTCTTTGAACCTGTTCATACCTTTGACACAAAGAATATTGCGAAAAAATGGTCGCCTGCTTTAAAGCAAACCATCCAGCACCTGATAGAAAAATGGTCCTCTTGTTCCCCTTTCAATCAGGAACAAATACAACTTTCTTTTGATGCATTTATGCTGGAAAACCAAATGAAACCAGGAGATATTTTACCTGTTTTTAGAATTGGTCTCGCAGGAACCATGAAAGGTCCTGCTGTTTTCGATCTGATCGAACTTTGGGGAATGCAGGAAGTTTCCGACAGAATGAATAAAGCTTTTGACCATTTTGACAAAACACTACTAAGCTAAAATGGATAAATCCTTGTGCGTTGCCGTAACGCTGGGCGATTGGAACGCTAAAGCTGACTTATTGAAACCAACAGACATTGGGATTACCCCAAATATAACGGGTAATCTCAATTGTTTCTATGCTCCGGAGCTATCCGTTTTACCTTATGAAAATGGTGATTTTATAGGGGATACCCGCGTTGGAAGTCCGATAAATTTCATGAATATTCATTGCAACCCTCACGGCAATGGAACGCATACTGAATGTGTAGGACATATCAGTGAAGATAGAATCTATCTGCCAGATTGTACGCACGATTTTCATTTTGTTTCTCTTCTTATCAGTGTTACGCCTGAAATACAAGCTAACGGAGATCAAGTCATTGCACTCTCTTCATTGGAAACTATAAAACTCAACATTGGAACCAAAGGCTTAATTATCAGAACCCTACCCAACGAGGAAAGTAAAAAACAAAGACAATATTCCGGTACTAATCCGCCTTATTTTACAAAAGAAGCCATGGAATGGATCGTTGCCAACCAAATAGATCATTTACTCGTTGATATCCCCTCGGTCGATAAGGAACAGGATGAGGGGAAATTATTGGCTCATAAATCTTTTTGGCAATTTCCTTTTGACACCAGAAAAAATGCAACCATAACAGAACTTATTTATGTTCCAAACCATATCCCGGATGGTTATTACCTTGTCAATCTGCAGTATTATCCATTTCCTATGGACGCTTCGCCGTCCCGACCATTAATATATGCCCTTTTTTAACCTCATTCACCCACTTTCAATTCATTTTCTCCCATGCATCAGGACTTCAGGAATACATTCAACGATCAATTTACCGATGACAAATATCAATCTTTCCTGGAATCTATTCACCAGGATTTTCCTGGTGTCCTTGATTTTCGCATTGCTGAGACACCTATATTTTTAACGAACATCTTTGTTGAAAAATGTATAGCGGCTGGTGATGAAATAATAGATTTTATAGTTCGGTCCGATTTTAAAAAACAAACAGAAAAAGCGATTCCGGCAGGTATGTTTACGCCAAATGAAGATGATTGTCCCCAGTTACTATCTATAGATTTTGCCATCAGCAGAAATGAAGTGGGAGAATTAACCCCTTATTTAATTGAGCTACAAGGATTTGCCACTTTATTTAATTATCAGTCTTATTTGGCAGAAAAATATGTTACCCATTTTAATATTCCGGATACCCTAACACCTTTTTTTAATGGTTTAAATCAACAAGAATTTTTGTCTTTATTAAAAAATACCCTGTTGGCAGAATTTCCAGCGGAGGAAGTTATTCTGCTAGAATTATTTCCGGATAAACAAAAAACCAGGATTGATTTTGTTTTGGCAAAGAGAGATTTTGGTATTGAGACGGTCTGCCTGACTCAAATAATCAAAAAGGACAGGAACTTATTTTACCTGAAAGATGGCAAACTTCAAAAAATCAGCAGAATATATAATCGGGTCATTCTGGATGAGTTGGCAACTTACCAAAATCTTAATCTTTCCTTTCAATTTACCGATGATGTGGATGTAAGCTGGGTAGCTCATCCCAATTGGTTTTTCAGGATAAGCAAGTATTTGTTACCCCTTTTGAAAGGGAAATACATGCCAAAATCCTATTTTCTTAATGACTTTGACCTTCAGACAGAAGATTTGAGTAAATATGTGCTAAAACCACTTTACTCCTTTGCAGGTGCTGGGGTTGACTTGCATCCAACGACAGAAAAACTAGACTTAATACAAGACAAAAGCCAATATTTGCTACAAGAAAAGGTAAGTTACGAGCCCGTTATTGAATCCTTGAATGGTCAGGTTAAGGCTGAGCTAAGGTTAATGTATGTATGGGACAAAACGAAAGAAAGGCCTACGTTAGCAACAAATATCACCCGATTGAGCCGAGGGGAAATGATAGGCGTTAGATACAATCAATCCTTTGACTGGGTAGGAGGTAGTATTGGCTTTTCACAAAAAGGCTTGAAATAGTCCCATAATGGATCGGAAGGAAGCGGTGCTTCAATGCTTACTTCTTCGTTAGACACAGGATGGATAAAAGATAATTTCCATGCGTGAAGTTGAATGGATCTATCCTTATTTCCCCTTTTAAAACCGTATTTTACGTCACCCCTGATGGGTGAGCCTATGGCACCTAACTGAGCCCTGATCTGGTGGTGTCTTCCTGTTATCAAATCGATTTCGAGAAGCACATATTTTTCACTTTTTGCCAATACGGTATAACGAAGTTCAGCAGCTACCCCTTTTTCATTATCTTCGTTAACGGTACTTGTTTTGTTGGTTTTACTATTTTTAATCAACTGATTGTGCAGAATACCTGTTGATTCCGGCGGCGGATTCCCAACGATGGCCAAATACTTTTTCCGAATGGTTCTGTCCTTGAACTGTTGATTAATAGACTGTAAGGCCCGTTTCGTTTTAGCGAACAAGACAACACCACTGGCAGGTCTGTCTATTCTATGGGTAAGAAACAAAGGGGAACGGGCATACCTTTCTGCTAAGGTAATGAGCGAGACATCCTCCGTTTTGTCTGGTTGTGTGGCTACAGCCACTGGTTTATTAAAAGCAATAAACTGGTTGTTGCGATAAATCACTTTATCACCCACTCGCCATTCTGGAACATCTGCTATCATTCTACTTCTTCATAATCTACAAATTCTCCATCTTTTTTCTTATCCTTTCCATTGTTTTCTACCTTTTCCTGTTGTTTATTTTGAAAAGATTCAATACGAACGGATTTGGCGAAGAAGAACTTATACGCCACATAGATTAACCCTGCTGTAATTACTAATTTTAACATAAGTAAAAATTAAGAATACAAATATAGATGAAAAAGTGCAAAGATTTAAAGATTAATGATGCCACCGTTATAAAATAGACCTTAATGCGGGTAAAGAGTACTTGACCTTGGACAAATTAATCATAATTTTTATCTAAATTCGCAGTTAAATTTTAAATTGTTATTTTTGTTAACCATAAAAAGAATAAAAAGCATCCGATGTCACTATACAAAAAAGTTTTAAATGGGACCGGTTGGTTAGTTTTGCTAATCAGTACCGTTGTTTATTATTTTTCCGCTGAAAGGACAGGAAGTCTTTGGGATTGCGGTGAATTTATATTGGGAGCCTACAAGCTCCAAATTGTGCATCCACCGGGGGCACCCGTATTTTTGTTGGTAGGCAGAATGTTTGCATGGGTAGCTGAAATCCTTTCTGACAATCCGGAGAACATTGCCTTTGCAGTGAATCTTATGTCCAGCTTGTCTTCAGCCTTTGCTGCCATGTTTGTCGCATGGATCACCATACTTTTAGGAAAATTGATTTTAAAAGGAAGAGAAGAGGAGCCAGATACCTCTGAAATTATAGCTTTGGCCGGTGCAGGTTTAGTCGCTGGTTTGGCTACAGCCTTTAGCACATCTATCTGGTTTTCCGCCGTTGAAGGTGAAGTTTATGCTCTTTCCACTTTTTTTACGGCATTAACGCTTTGGATTACCGTCAAATGGTATTGCCTGCCTGACGAGCCAAAAAACGACAAACTCCTCATATTAGCCATATATATGACTGGATTGTCAATAGGTGTTCACTTATTAAGTATATTGACCTTCCCTGCTATATCATTATTCTACTATTTTAAAAAGACCCAAAAGAGTACTTTTCTGGGGATGACCATTGCGTCGGTGGTTGGATTAGTATTTGTTGGCGCAGTACAGGCTTTTATCATTTCAGGCATCCCTGCAATATGGGGTTGGTTTGAAATTTTAGCAGTTAATTCTTTGGGCTTGCCATTTAACAGCGGATTAGTTATGCTGCTCATTTTCCTTGGCGCCATCATTTATGGAAGTTTGGCCTACGCAAGAAAGAAAAACAATGTTATGCTTCACAATTTAGTGGTAGCTATGTCATTAATTATCGTTGCTTTGTCAACTTATGGGATGGTAATCACCCGTGCCGTTGCCAATCCTCCAATCAACATGAACGACCCTTCCGATGCTATGCGTTTGATTCCCTATTTGAACAGGGAACAGTATGGAGAAAGAGCCTTATTCAGGGGACCAAATTTTGAATCTAATCCAATCGATGTTGTAACAGAACCGAGATATGGTAGAGTGGGTGACAGGTATGAAGTTGTGGATCAGAAAATGACCTATATTTATCCTGAGGCCAGCAAGAAATTGTTCCCCAGAATGTATGATGGAAGTATGGGCCGACCTGCTATATACAAGCAATGGATGGGCTTAGATCCAAATGCCGCGTTACCTTTCGGAAGACCAAATGGTGCTGATAATTTTAGTTTCTTTTTAAATTATCAGGTGAACTGGATGTACTGGCGTTATTTTATGTGGAATTTTTCAGGTCGCCAAAATGGAGAACAAGGTTATTATACCTGGGATAAATCAGACGGAAACTGGCTGTCAGGTATCTCTTTTATTGACGAAGCAAGACTTGGTTCTCAAAGTAATCTGACAGATGCTATGAAAAATGACCCCGCAAGGAATCGTTATTTCTTGCTACCCTTCTTGTTTGGGGTGCTTGGCATGATTTTCCACTACAGAAAAAGAAAAGATGAATTTATTGCTTTACTAGGCTTCTTCATTATAACCGGTATTGGTATCATTGTATATTCCAACCAACCTCCTAACGAGCCACGCGAACGTGATTATGTACTCGTTGGTTCATTTTTTACTTTTTGCGTATGGATGGGTATGGGTGTTTTGGCAACCATGCAGTTTTTAATGGCGCGGGTAAAGCTTAATTCTTCTATGGCCGCCGGCGTAGCCGCTGCTCTGGTATTGGTTGCACCTATATTGATGGGAACGCAGAACTTTGACGATCACAGCCGTATGGGGCATTATGGTTCAAGAGATTATGCAAGTAACTTCCTCGAATCGTGCGCGCCAAATGCTATTATTTTTACCTACGGTGACAATGATACCTATCCTCTTTGGTATTCCCAGGAAGTAGAGGGAATAAGAAGAGATGTTCGTGTGGTCAATCTAAGTTTAATTGCCGTTGACTGGTATATTGAGGGCTTAAGAAGAAAAATAAACGACTCTCCTCCGATTAAATTAACGCTGACAGCCGACGATTATCGGGGTAGTAAACGAAACCAGATTATGTATCCAGAGGGGCTTACGTCAAACCCAATGTCCCTGAAAGATGTATTGAATTTTATGTCCAAGGAAAATGGATTGACCACGCAAGATGGAAGTAAGACGGAAACGTATGTTCCAACCAGGGACGCATTTATACCTGTTAATAGAAAAGATGCTGTCAAGTATGGTGCCGTTTCTGAAAATGATACAAGTTATGTCGATGTTATTCCCTTGCAGTTGTTAGGAAGTGATAATTATATTACGAAGGACGATTTAGCCATGCTGGATGTAATTGGCTCTAATATATGGGAAAGACCTATCTATTTCGCCGTAACCAACAGACCTGACAAACTTTTTGGGCTTCAGGATTACCTGCGCTTAGAAGGACTGGGTCTTCGTTTGGTACCAACAAGGAATCCTACTGATCCGAATTATGGTATTATTGGTAGCGGAAAAGTAGATGTCGAAAAAATCTATGAAAACGTTACTAAGAAATTTAAATGGGGTAATTTTGACAAAGAACCTACTTTCATTAACAAAAGTTATGAGCCAAGCGTTCAGAGTTTACAATTGGTCATTTTAAGAGGTGCTTTAGGGCTCCTCGAACAAGGTGACAAAAAACGATCTTTAGAACTCGTAGATCTTTATTTCAGTAAATTTCCCGATTTTAACTTCCGCTACAACTATCGTACTCACTTTTTAATTGATGTGTATTTAAAGGCTGGTGAATACAAAAAGGCTAAACCGGTTATTGAGAAATTAGCAGAAAATATCCGTCAGGATCTTCTTTTCTATTCCGGCCTGGATCCAGCTGTGTTAACCAGCAGTTATCAGGAAGATTATAATCTGGCACTAAGAACCGTAGATATTCTTATGCAAGATGCCTCTTCTAATAAGGATGAAGCTTTTTTAAAGAAACTGCAAAATACTTTTGCCCCTTTTCAGGTAAAACCTACAGACGGGAATAACCTGATGCAACCATCACAACAATAAACGTATGACTGCAATCTCCTTAGGCTGTGACCATGCGGGATTTCCATTAAAATCAGTAATCCAATCCCTGCTCACCGAGCGGGGATTGGATATTCTGGATTTTGGTACTCATTCTGAAGATTCTGTCGATTACCCAGATTTTGTGCATCCTTCTGCAGAAGCCATTGAAAATGGTAAGGCCACCATGGGAATTCTCCTTTGTGGCAGCGGAAACGGCGTAGCTATGACGGCAAATAAACATAAAAATATAAGAGCCGCTCTTTGTTGGAATGCAGAAATAGCCACCTTGGCCCGTTCACACAATAATGCCAATATGCTGGCTTTACCTGTACGGTATATTACTGCCAATGAAGCACAGGACATTGTTACCGCTTTTTTAGATACCCCATTTGAGGGTGGACGACATGCCCTAAGAGTAAACAAAATACCCTGTTAATCCCCCTGCTGAAGTTTATCCTTCTTATAATTTTGAAGTGCTCTTCATTATAACAAAAGAGTTTAGGAAATCTACCGTTTAGGAATGGTTAAAATAAAAAACGGAGCCACTCGATATGATTTATCGGGTGGCTCCGTTTTTAACATAAGATTATAAGTCAGTTATACCTTTTTGAATCTAAATATTTCAACTTAGGAAATAATAGTAAATGGAGTAACATCAGGAACTTCGTCAATAAGATATTCGGTATATAAGCCAGCGGGCGTATGAAAACCAGTCTTAAAATTACCCTCCAATACCTTTTTAGCTATGAGCAAAGCCGTTAAAGAGGTAACAGTATATCCATTTGGCGTCGTATAATAAGCTTGAACCTTTTTACCTTCTGCATCGCTAACCTCACCCCAAATATAGGTTCTTGAATTTTGCCTTGCCTCATCGGTAGGCCCAGCAGGTCCCTTCTTAACTTTTTTGCGGGCAAATTCTTTAATAAAATTAAGTTTTAACAACCAGCTAAAAGCATTCATCCAACCCAGTTTACTGTATCTTTTTTTTGAAACGGTCGTATATGTCTCAATATTAGGAATACCTGTAGTATAATAAGCGGTAGAGACGTCCCCCCAGGGAATGGTCATGAAAAAAAGATTTTTTCCATTATGTTGAAGCTCCATAGATTTAAAACCGAGGGGGACGGACACAATTTTGCCATTTTCTCTCACTTTACTACCCTCACCCATTCCTTCAACCATAGTCAGGGTTGTTCCTTTAGACATACCTCCACCCAGACCGGCAAATGCCAGTTTCAAGGAAGTAGCCGATGGTAGTTGATGTTTTAAAAACGAGGCAAGGCAATCTGTTGGCACTACATCGAAACCCACGCCGGGCATCAATAGAATACCCCTGTCAATGGCTCTTTGATTTAAGCTGGCGCCAAGTTCAAAAACATTAATCTCCCCCGTAATATCCAGATAATGTGTATTTGTTTTCAAACAAGCCTCCATCATCTGAAGGGCAGTAAATCTGAAAGGGCCTGCACAATGGATAACAACATTTACATTTTGTAGTGCTTTCTCTGTTTCTGCGGCATTATTAAGGTCAAAAATCACATAATCTAAACCCTTTTTGTCAGCCATTTCCTTTATAGCTTCTTTGGATCGCCCGCCAAGAATAGGTTTTAGCCCAAATGTATGAGCATCTTCAACCATAATCCTACCTGTATAGCCATTTGCCCCGTATATTAGTAGTCCCATAATCTAACGATTTATATTTTTTTCAATAAATTTTCAAGAAGTTTGAAATAGGTATCCGGAAATATTCTTACCAGCCAATCTACGGCTTTAGCATCTTTACCAATAAGAATTCTTGATTTATTTCTTTCAACGCCATTTATTATAATTTCCGCGGCTTGTTTAGCTGGCATGGTAAGGGATTTTTTTTCTATTTTGTTCAATAAATGCCAGGTTTGTTGTTCATCTAAATGATCCGATAACTTAGATTTACGGATAATATTGGTTTTTATGCCTCCCGGATGAACAGAACTAACCCCAATTCCTGAGTTCAATAGTTCCACTTTCAACGCATCGGTAAAACCCTTTACGGCAAATTTCGAGGTACAATAAGCCGATGAACGAGGGGTAGCGGCATACCCTAACATACTTGAAATATTGACAATATGCCCATCTTTTCTATGATACATGTGGGGTAAAAAGGCATGGGTCATTCTTATCACGCCCCAAAGATTAATATTTATCAGCCATTCAAAATCGTCGAGAGGTGTTTCCATAAAATAGCCGGAAGCTAAATTTACCCCGGCATTATTAAATAAAATGAGGGGAGAATCAGGAAATTCCCGAAGTACATTTTCCTTAAAAGCATGGATTGAATCCATTTTACTGACGTCTAAATCATAAGCATAAATATTTGAGCCAGCCAATTGGACCGTTTCCTGCAATTCTTCTGGGACAATATCACCGATGACCACTTTCGCCCCTTTACCTACTAATTCAATGGCCAGCGCGCGCCCAATTCCCGAGCCACCTCCTGTAATAATACATACACTATTTTTTATTGCTGTCATTTTAATATTTTTAAACAAGATAGCTAATTTTCAATCTATTTTATCTGTCAAAGAGGCCGAATAAAAAGGTAGAAAGTTGGTGACTAATTTTTTAGTAATGCCATTTTAGATTTCATAAAGGCAACCTTACTTTCCATATTTTTCGCCAAATTCACCTTTTGGCCAATATCCTTTTTCAAATTAAACAACTGATCTTCAGGCGCATTACCATTTTCTATTTGTACCGTTTCAACGATTGGGCTACCCTTATAAGACGGGATATAGACATAATCATCATATTTGTAAGCTAACCTTCCCGTTGCCTCAATCATGAGTTCCCTTCGCCCCTTTTTACTTTTTCCCAACAAAGCATTCATGTGATTTTCTCCATCTCCTTCTGGCGATGGAAAACCGAGCAAGTTAGCCAATGAAGCAGTAAAGTCAAGTTGACAAACCATAGCATTTGAAACGGCTGGTTTTATCACTCCCTTCCAATAGGTAATGAAAGGCACGCGGGTTCCAGCTTCATAGAGGCTATATTTTCCGCCTCTTAAATCGGCAAATGGGTTATGATTTCCCACTTTTTCCACCGCGTCGTCAAAGTATCCGTCATTTAAAACAGGCCCGTTATCACTAGTAAAAACAATAAGGGTATTTTCCAGCATCTTTAGTTCCTTCAATTTCTTGAATAATTCACCCACGCACCAGTCAGCTTCGAGAATCGCATCGCCCCGTGGTCCCATTCCAGAGGTGCCAACAAACCGAGGATGAGGAACGCGCGGAACATGTGGCTGGTGAAGCGCAAAATATAAGAAAAACGGTTTTTCCTTTGAAGATTGAATAAAATCGAGACCCTTTTGAAGAAATACATCGTTCATATCCTCATCTGTCCATAAAGCATTTTTACCCCCTTTCATGAATCCAATTCTTGGAATACCATTATGAACACTTTGATTATGACCATGATGCCACTTCATTTTGGTCATTAACTGTGGGTGGGTAATAGCCGTTGGCTCATTGTCAAAATTTTGTTGATAACTAACAAATAATGGGTCTTTTTCTTCTAAGCCCACTACCTTATTATTTTCAATATATACCGTTGGCACTCTGTCGGTGGTGGCGGCCATGATAAATGAATAATCAAAACCTACATCGGAAGGAGCAAACGATATCTTTTTATTCCAGTCAATCATACCATTACCCAGACCTAAATGCCATTTCCCAACGACTGCCGTGGTATAATTTGCCTTTTTTAAAATCTTAGGTAAGGTAGTCAGTGAGGTATCAATGATCAGGGGAGCGTCACCAGGCAATATTTTAGCCTGGCTATTTTTCCAAGGATATAGTCCTGTAAGCAAGGCATATCTACTCGGGGTACAGGTAGCCGAAGTAGCATAACCTTTATTAAAACGAACACCATTATTGGCTAAAAAATCAATATTTGGCGTATTTAGCAAACCTTTTTTATAGGCACTTACATCTCCAATACCCAAATCGTCCAGATTGATGATAATGATATTAGGCTTTTTTACTTGCCCGTTTATGGAACCCAACAGAGATAAGAAGGCAACCAGTGCAAGAAGAATATTATGCATAAAAAATATGATTTCCCGAAAGGGATATTATTCACTTTTATAAGCCTCAAAATGCTTGGCAATATTTGAGGTTTCGTGGTTTCCCGTATGAATGATAACACGATAACGTAGCGTTAATTTATCCCCTTTGCTGTAAACCGAACCCAGTTTTTCATCTTTAGGCCAATACATAGGGGTAGGTGAAAAAAAGCCATAGTCGCGGGTAAACCATGGAGCTGGGTAGCCCGGATTTGAAGGGTGTTGCAAAATGGCCATGCCCTCCATTTTATCTCCTCTTTTTCCCGAGCAATCTATCCAGGGCGAAGGGAGGCCAAAAGTACCCTTTTCCGTTTGTGCTCCTTCTGCGTTTACCATGATGCCACCATTTATTACGGCTAAATCAGGATCCATTCTTCCGCTAAAAAGAGAATGATTCGTTTTTTCAATGACCACATTTTCCAACATTTCCATGGTAATGTCAAAATCAATCTGATAAAGTTCATTGGATGGGGCAGAAATAGTGATTTTCCTAAAATCTTTAATAGGCGCATTGGCTCCCGGCCTTCTCCAGATACATTCATTTTCAATAACCACTTTATTGTCTCCCGAGGGAACTAGATCGGCACGCAAAGAGATAATTTGCCCTCTTTCCAACCCTTCCTGCCAAAAATTACCGCCATTGACCTTATCGCAACCAAAGAAAAGGGAGCTGTGATGAGGGTAATTGGCATTTCTCATAGAAGTTACACCGGACGTGGAAGGACCATTTACAGGAAAGAAAAACGGATATTTTTCTTCCTCTGAAAACAAATAGGACGTAAATAAATTTTTATTTATTAGAATATCTATTTTTTCGTTGTGTTTAACAGCTGAAACTTTCAATTGACCATATACTGGCAGAAAAAAAGCCATTAGGCAAACAAATGAAAAAGAACCTTTATATTTCACAATAAGGTAGATTAGGTTTTTAATTGGTTTCTAAAGTAACTTTCTCTGCTGTATTTTGTGCTTTAAGGGCAAGTTCTGTTGCCAGAAAACAGTGATGCTGAGACATTGCCGTTTCCGTTCTATTCAGAACATCGTCCACCAATTGTCTTCCATAAGGTAAATCTTGCTCTTTACAGTCAAAATATCTTGTTTCCTTATTATCAGTGAGAAAAAGATGATTCCCCCCAGAGCGACCCGCAGGATCTATATTTTTCCTGATTTCAATGAATCCATTGGTTCCGAGGATAGTTAACCTGCCATCTCCCCATGATTTCAGACCATCGGGAGTAAACCAATCGACTCTTATATAACCCATACCTTTATTACCTCTAACCATCACATCTCCGAAATCTTCAAATTGAGGATACTGAGAAAAATGCGTATTCCCAACTTGTGCGGCGATAACATCTGCTTTGGTTGAGCCTGTAAAAAAGAGAAATTGATCAAATTGGTGGGAGGCAATATCACAAATTATGCCCCCGAAATATTGTTTGTCAAAAAACCAGGGAGGTCTTGACTTTACGTTCATTCTATGAGGTCCAAGACCAATGGTTTGAATTACCTTACCGATGGCACCAGCCTGAATGAGCTCACCGGCTTTAACCGTTGCCCTGTTTTCAAACCGTTCGCTATACATAATAGAATAAATTCTACCTGTATCTTTCTGTACTTTTTTTACCTGAGCCAATTGAGCAAGAGTCGTTATTCCAGGTTTATCGGCCATATAATCTTTTCCACTTTTCATCACACGGATGCCTAATGGAGCTCTTTCAACGGGAGTAATAGAGCTTAAAACTAATTGAATGGAGGGATCTTCTAAAATAGCGGCTTCACTGATAGCCACTTTAGCCTGTGGATACCGTTTAGAAAACTCGGCTAATAAATCAGCTTCTTTTGCAAAACAGGCAACCAATTCACCTCCTCCTCGAATCACAGCATCAGTTTGACCATAAATATGACCATGATTCATGCCAATGACCGCAAATTTTATTCTTGGAGCCTGATAAGAATTAATCGATAAAGGTTGAACCACTTCCGTTTTGACAGAACCAAAAGAGAAAGAAGGAAGCGCTGGGAGTACTAAGAGACCAGCCGCAGAGGCGACGGATTCCTTTAAGAAATCACGTCGCCTATTTGGTTGTTTTTCCATAAAAAATATTAAGAAATTTTCACGTTAGTCGTACCGTAAGGTTTGCGCTGTGAACGACTGAGCATTGCATTAGCCTCATCATCTTTTACAAATCTTTCTGTTTTCGGATCCCAATTCAACTTTCTGGGTAACTTCATCGCAATATGGCTTACTAAACAAACGGAACAAGTCCTGTGACCAATTTCCACAGGAGAAATCGGTTCTTTTCTGCTTTGAATACAATCTAACCAATTACCATGGTGTTCATCACTTTTATACAGATGAATTTCATTTGCACCTATAACGGAAGTCAGGATTTTAGGATCGCTGGCATCGAGCGCTTTACTACTATTTGCAGCCGTTACTGGATCACTCGACGAAGCCACATAATTTCCTCTGGAAACAAAAATCCAGCCTTCAGTACCTTCATATCTGATACCATTTGGAAAACCGCCACTGGTAAACATAGTAATACCATTAGCGTATTCTGCTTTCACCATAAAATCGCCATGAACATTCCAGAGACCAGCTTTAGGAAACTCTGCTACTGATTGAACGGTAACAGGACCTGTATATTCTGTGTCCATACCCCATGCAGCGGAATCAAAATGATGTTGACCCCAACCGGTAATCATACCAGCTCCATATTGTTCTAATCGAAGCCAACCAGGACGACCGTAGCCCTTTTGGGGATGTACCCCAATTTCTGTATAAGGCACTTCTGGGGTAGAACCAAGCCACATATCATAATTTAGCCCTGCAGGAACGGGCATTGCCGGAGCGGGAGGACCTGAAGGGTCACCAGGCAAGCCTATTTTAACGGTGTGAAGCTTTCCAATTCTCCCATTTCTAACCAATTCGGCAGCAATTCTAAATTGTGGCGAAGATCTTTGTTGAGTTCCAACTTGCAGAATAATCCCCTTCTTCTTCACTACATCACTCAATAAACGACCTTCAGCGATAGTTAACGAAGTAGGTTTTTGCAAATAAACATCCTTTCCTGCCAATGCAGCTTCAAGGGCAGGTTGAGAATGCCAATGGTCAGGAGTACTGATGATTACTGCATCAATATCCTTGTTATTCAACATATCATGATAATCATCATACATTTTAACATCGACATAATTGGCATTTCCTGTTTTTTTGGTATAATAGGCCTCCACCAATTTTTTACCATCGATGAGGCGATTTTTATCTAAATCACAAACTGCCACTAAACGGGCAATTTCGTGTTGCATCGTACCAGGTAAATCATGATCGCGGGCAATACGACCACAACCAATCTGACCCACATTGATTTTATTGCTTGGTGCATTTTTTCCAAAAACACTGGAAGGAACAATAGTAGGTACCGCGATGGCACCTACTACACCCACAATAGATTTTCCTATAAAATCTCTTCTTTTCATTTAAAATTGGTTTTGCAATTTTTCAAATGCTTACAAGTTAAGAAATTTTTATTCTGGAATTTTATCTAATGCGGGTTTATTTTTTTCACTTCCTGCATAACCAATATTTTGATTCAGCTGATTCAAGCTATTGGCTAAGATAGCATTCCTTGGAATCGGCCAAAGCACGTGATATGGACTCATGGTATAGGCATCACCCCGAACATTTTTAATTTTATTCTTATAAAAAACATTTTTGTCCATGATTCTGTCGAAAAAGAAATTGGCAGCAGAAAAATTATTTGTAGAATATGTTTTTCCATTGTAAGGTTTACCCCATTTAGCCATCTGGAAGGCTATTCTGGTAAGTTCCGTTTTACGATGTTCTTCATAATAAAGCTCTCTCGCTCTTTCGTCTAAGATGACGCCTATATCTACACCGCCTGCATAAGGGCTGCAACCGGCTCTGGTCCTCACTACGTTTACATCGGCAGTAGCTGCGGCAATATTACCTTTAAAGAAATGAGCTTCTGCCCTTAACAAATAAGTTTCCGCCAGTCTGAAAATATACCAATCTGAGTTACCCCCTTGAAAAGGAATGCGAATGCCATCTTCTACATACAACTTATAATGCGGCCAGCTGAACCAATTCCTAATGGTATCACCTCCAGAGATGAGTAATTTTCCTGTGGCATCTCTTAATTGAAGTGGTTTACCATAAAAAGGAGAGGTAGCTTTAATGGATGGATTATTATAAACCAAATTTTCCATATTCATCCAATTACCTGATTTAACGTCGTGACGCAGATCCTTTTCGTCATCCCAAATGGTCAAAGTGCTGTATGTTGTACCTCTGCAACGACCAATACCTCTGCCGTATCTGGTTCCTAAATCTATTTCAACCACATTGGGGTTCATACCCTGCCTTCCATCTGGTGTTAATATATTGGGACTTGTATAAAAAGGGGTTGCCTGACGCATAGAAGTTGTACCAGTAGTTGTTGCACTGGTCAAACCAAATCTATCTGTTGAGGAGAACAATACTTCTGTGTTGTTAGGCAGAAATTTATTAACCGGTCGGTGAAGATCCCAGATAACATTTCTTGCTGGGTTGCCGGCATCAGCACCAAAGCGCGCGGTCATCAATTTAAAGGTACCTGAATTTATCACTAAATCTGCCGAAGCAATGGCCTCGTCATATAAGCCTAAAGCAAGGTTAACCTTAGTCAAAAGATGGCCAATGGCTCCTCTGTTAACATCTCCCTTGTTACCCACAAAAGGTACCACCTTAACAGCAAAATCTAAGTCGGCTTTAATTTTTTGTAAAATTACCTCTCTTTTCACCGTTTGGAAATCGAGTTTTGGTTCTGATAGTTCTTTAAAGGAGGTAGGAATATCACCAAACTGGTGAACTAACCTGTAATAATGAAAAGCTCTGTAGAAATATGCTTTTCCTAAAATTACATCTTTTGTGGCATCTTTCATACCCACTGCAGCGGGCAATCTGTCAATGATGGTATTTGCGAGGCGAATACCTAACCAACCTCTTTCCCAATACCAGCCAATCCTGTTAAAATCCGGACTATTAAGATTTGCATCGGGGGTAATAAGAACATCTAAATTAACAGCAGGACCGAATTTATCTGTTGTACCTTCCACAGCAACCTCTGAAAAAATACACTCGGTGATGATTGGAGATCCATCGCCGTAATATTCATCGCGAATATTACTGGCACAAGAGGCTAATGCGGAATTAAAACCAGACTCTGAGACCAATGTATTTTCTGGCGTAAAAAAAGAAAGGGGCTGTGGATCTAACCAACTTTCTTTACAACTTGTGTTGGCCATTAGAACGATAGTCCCAATAATCAACAATTTATGTATAACTATATTTTTTTTCATAAAATACTTCCTTGATGTTTTAAAATAAGCAATGTTAGAAAGTTACATTTAAACCCAACGTAGTAGTTGAAGGGGTAAGTCCCTTATTTTCAGGGTCAAAATACTCCCATTGCGTAAATACCGCTGCGTTTTGTTGATTTATGTACACCTTAAGCGCTGAAAATTTAAGTTTTCGTAGCACTGATTCCGGCAAACTATATGCCAGGCTTATATTGTTCAATCTAACGAAAGACGATTTTCTCCATACGCTATACGCAACAGAACCTCCAGCGGCAGACATCATTTTTGCATAATCATTGATTGGATTGGTCGGTGTCCAGTAAGGTCTCTTATAAAATTGAGACCTGTCATAAAATAGATCTACGTTTTTAGCTTCATTAAATTGAGTATATTGACCTAACCTTGCGTATAGGGCAAAAGAGAAATCTAAATTCTTATAGATTCTAAATTCATTTCTCAAATTGAAAGAAAGCAATGGATTTTGATGTCCGAGAAATTGTCTGTCCTCCAAGGTATATTTACCATCGCCGTTTAAATCTTCCAATTTAAAGTCACCAGGGGTGAATCCATAAGATTTTGCCAAATCTCTTTCTTCAAGCTGCCAGACTCCTAATACTTTGTAATCCCAGATTTGATTGATTGGCTTACCAATGAACCAACCATTTGCCTGATCGTCCTGATCAACCTGAGTTACGTTTCCATTAGCATCAGTCACTGGCACTGGTCCGTATAACTTTAAAATTCTATTATCATTTGTCCAGGCAGAAAAGGTGGTGCGCCAGGAAAAATTATTTGTTTTATAGTTCTCCGTATTTAAAGTTAACTCCACCCCGTTATTGGCTACCTGCCCTAAATTGGCAATAACACTTGAGAAGCCGGTAATATTGGGCAATGATCTGTTCATCAGCAAATCGGTCGTTTTTCTCTCATAATAGTCAAGAGAACCCGTTATTTTACTTCCTTTTATGCCGAAATCAAATCCAACATTTATAGAACTATTTCTTTCCCATTGGAGATTTGGATTACTCATATTTGCCGTTCTGATAGCGCCTACGTTAAAGGTTGCACCGGCTGGCGTGGTATAGGAATAAACACTTGAATTTAACCTGGATAAAGCAGCATATCGACCAATTTCCCTGTTTCCATTTTCACCATAAGAGAACCTAAGTTTACCATAATCAATAAAATTAGAAAGTCCAGACATGAATTTTTCCTCAGAAATAACCCATCCAAGGGCTACCGAGGGAAAGGAAGCCCGGGGATTTCCCTGACCAAACGCTGAAAATCCGTCTCTTCTTAGGGTAGCTGTGATATAATATTTGGAATCATAATTATAATTTAATCTTCCCATTAAAGCGTCACCTGTTTGATATTGATCATTACTAGTTATACTTGGAAATAAGGTAGCCGCTGCAATGTTATGATATCCCAGATTATCAGCAGGGGAGTAATTTTCAGCATTTATTTGTGAATTCCAAATTTGATATTTCTCAGCATTGGCAAGGAAAGTGACATCAATATTATGCTTTCCAATCGTTTTATTCCATTTCAACAGATTATCTAGCTGCCACTGGAAAGTTGTTTCGTTTTCCCTGTAGCTAATACCATTTCTATTCGTTAGTCCTGGTCTTGATGAAGAAATATGATTAAAATAATTATAAAATTCAAAGCGGGGCGTGTAGTTAATCTGATATGAGAAGCCTAATCC
>Ga0208787_1000207_pt1 | contig 29727 bp, 19 predicted proteins | sample Wag4_2014_7_11_FD_187362 | JGI IMG/M metagenome (GOLD analysis project Ga0208787, IMG submission 187362) | Fresh water microbial communities from Ohio, USA - Utica-2 Time Series HT 2014_7_11 (SPAdes) (version 2) | ecosystem: Environmental > Aquatic > Freshwater > Water tank | place: USA: Ohio...
ATCTCGATTTAAGCAGAGGTGAAATGATTGTCAGGGAAAATAATCAGCCTAATGTTGAGCAAGATATTGAATTGATGATTTGTTGGTTTTCTGAGAAACCTATGCAACTTAACGGTAAATATACCCTTTTTCATACGACCCGTGAAGCTCGTTGTGTGATAAAGGAAATACGCTATAAACTGAATATTAATACCTTACACAGGGATCAGGAAGATCTTAAAATTGGAATGAATGATATAGGTCGTATTTCTATAAGAACTACCAAACCCTTATTTTTCGATAGTTATCGGAAAAATAGAATTACGGGGAGCGTTATTTTGATTGATGAGGGAACCAATGCAACCGTTGCGGCTGGAATGATTATTTAGCCTCAATAAATAGTCAATGCCCTATTTATTATCGCTTTTTCTTTGTATTTCTTTATCGTTGTTTGGACAGGAAGAATTAAGGCCAAATATTGTTTTTATTCTTACCGACGATCAACGGTGGGACGCATTAGGTGTTGCTGGAAATCAAATCATCAAAACACCCCAAATGGATGAACTGGCAAAGAAGGGTGTTTATTTTAACAATGCCTTTTCAACTACTCCCATTTGTGCCGCCAGCCGAGCGTCTATTTTGACAGGTTTGTATGAACGAACCCATAATTACACTTTCCAGCAACCTGCACTGCAAAGCCAATACACGAACTTGATATTTCCCAAAATTTTAAAGGATAATGGATATTATGTTGGGTTTTATGGAAAATTAGGCGTAGCGATAGATCGTCCTGAGCAATATTTTAATGTAAGCGATTTTTATGACCGAGGTCCCCGGTCCGATAAGGGAGGTTATTTTTATAAAAAAATCGGTTCCGATACGGTTCACCTCACCCGTTATACTGGTCAACAGGCGCAAGACTTTATTTCAAATGCGCCAAAAGACAAACCATTTTGCCTTTCAGTTTCTTTCAGTGCACCACATGGACATGATTCGTCAGTAGAACAGTATTTTTGGCAGGAAAAATCTGATTCCTTGTACGAAAAGGATGTTTTTCCAGAACCTTCGTTAGGGGAAGATCTCTATTTTGACAGATTACCGATAGAGGTTAAAAATGGATTCAACAGGGTAAGATGGAAATGGCGTTTCGATACTCCTGAAAAATATCAGCGTATGATGCGAGGTTATTATCGGATGATTACTGAAATTGACGACGAAATTGGCGCCTTAAGAAATATTTTGGCAAAAAAAGGGCTGGCTGAAAATACCATTTTTATCGTCATGGGCGATAATGGTTATTTTACAGGGGACAGGCAATTGGCAGATAAATGGTTAATGTACGATCCTTCTATCCGCATTCCTCTGATCATTTTTGACCCAAGAATGCCGAAAAAGTCCCGTGTTGTATCGGATATGGTATTAAACATAGATATCACCAAATCCATTCTTGATTTTGCGGGGATAAAATCACCTGGAAATTATCAGGGAGAAAGTTTGAAGCCCTATCTGAATCGACCTGCTTATTCTGTACAACGCGATTTCATTTTAATTGAGCATCTTTGGAAATTACCCGATATTCCCTCCAGTGAAGGAATCAGGACAAAAGACTGGAAATATTTTAGATACAGATTTATAAATGCGCCGGAGGAGCTCTATGATTTGAAAAATGATCCGTTAGAAACCAAAAATCTGGCACAGGAGCAAAGTCATCAAAAGATTCTTAGAAAACTGAGACATAAATTTACTCAGAAGGTTCAGGAATTAACGAAAATAGACCGTACTCGTATCATTTAAAAGCAACCTACCTTCAAAATGAATCATTGGGGTGAGCCATCCAGTCTTCCCCTTTCAATGGCAAATTTCCCTACTTTTATTCCGGCATTAAGACCCTCCTCACAATCGAATCGAAAGTGGATACCACCATAGATTCTTGATTCAGAGGCTTGTTTAGCCAGGTCGTTTAAGTGGGTCGATTTTTCAGGAAATAAGTAAGCAAGAACTGTAGCGGCAGCACCTGAGAAAGTTGAATGACCAGAAGTATAGGAAGGAAAATTTGGAAGTCCTACTACGGTTTTTATGCGCGCATCCATCTGAAAAGGTCTGGGATACATATAATAGTATTTAGCTTCCCAACATGTAATGCCAGCATCAGCGACAGCCGTACTGGTGAGTGCAAGTACTCTTGCTGTCCGAATCTCACTTAATTTTTTTTCTCTTGAAAATTCTGCTGCTATTTTGTTCCAATGGCCTGGAGGTGTATAACTTCCTGGACCATCAGACCAGAAATTAGCAATTCTATGTTGTTCCCTTGTTAGTTTCTTAGAATAGCCAAGTAATTCTTCCAAATCCTGTAAATAAATTTGGCTACCTATTAAGGGTGGTTCAGGCGGACGGATAGTTGGAATTCTGGATTTATCAAAGTTCCAGGTTTCTAGTAGTCCGAATCCAGGCAACATTCCCGGACGGGAGGGGTTATCCTGACTAACCCATGCAACCTTCAAGCCTCTTGATTTTGCCTTTTCTATGAGTGAAGGAACCAGTTGTTGATTTCCTGCATTTCGCATGCCATCATTCTTCGATTTCTCCAAAGCAATTTTAGCCACTTGCCTGCCCAATAAAAGACCTGTTTGAATATCACTTCGTATATATTGGCCACCTAAAAGTACACTATTTAAATGTTCCGAAGCCTTTTGCTCCAAATATTCCAATTCACAGGGAAACATCGCTTTGAGTATTTCTACGGAGGCTCCTGCTATAATAGCATCTTCAGATGGATAAGCTGGGAAATCAGTTAAAGGTCTAAGAATCTTCACTTTTGACTCATAAGAATAGGCACCCATTCTTTGGAATTTAAATTTATAATGCCATCCAACAACCAAAGCATCATATTGAGCTACACTAAGGTAGGCAAACATTCTTGCTGTATAGGGGGGACTCGCAGAGGGGAATTTTGGGAAATTACAAGGTTTTGTTGCGTCTGGCACTTGATATGTCCCATCTGGATTATTTTTTGGAGGAAGATTATATCTCGCGGCCAATTCCCTTGCAATTTCATGCCAGCGAAATATGGCGCCTGCCGACCACCAGTTCAAGGAATCCAGCCTTTGTGCCGTTGCATTATTTTGAATTTCAATTATTTCTAATAATTCTTTCTTGAATTCTGGTGATATAATCTCCAGTGGCTCTGGAATCTGCCAGTTACTTACATCGCCAATAAGGAAAGTTTTCCATTTGCCACCATCTGAATCTTTACGCTCAGCAACCAAAGGTTCAAGCTTAGGATTAATAATTTCCTTTTCACATCCTTCAGAAAAACAGGATATTATGATGGCCAATAATATTAAAAGTTTAGAATTATTTACAGATTTTTTCATTCACGTTGAATTGACAAATTTTTAATTGGGAGTAATTTAAATGGCTTTCATTTTACTGCCTTTTTTGAGTCAAAAAGGTATAAACCACCTATTTGAAAAAAACGACTTTTACCAATATTACGACCTTGAACCATATAACTGCTTGAACAAGTGATACCCCAATGTTTACCTTGATACTTCAAAAGGGTTCCAATGGAACTCCCTATCATTTTATTGGTTGGGAATGGCATATCATTAGGGCGAATATCATCGCCAGAGATACCTTTGAAATGATCCAAAAACAAGGCAGTTACCCATGCCTTTTTTCTCCAGCCAACCATAAAACCTGCATCAGCTACATTTGGAATAGCCACCTCCTGAGTATATAACAAACGGCCATTTACTTGATATGCATTCCTATCGATTATAATATTACTCCTATTGGTAAAGCCTGCTCGAAGCGTCAGATATAGGCCATTATTCAAATGGTAATCAAAAATACTTCGCACCGTTGCTGTCCTTGTTTGAAGTCCAATACATAATGGAAGATAATCTGGAACGTAATCACTGATTGGAAGGGAAGTCCCACCTAAAATAAACCCTTTAAAATTGCCTCCTTTCGCAGGATGATCAAGTATTTTGTATTTTAGCCATACTGATAAATCCTGAAGCCCTTTCTGTCCAGCGAATGGACCCTGACTTGCCTTTGATGTAATGTAGGGAACCATTACCATTAAATTTAGCCGTGATGAAAGGCCAATGGCACCCATCAATAACGCACTTTGGTGGGTAACACTGCCAAGATTTTGATTATCTCTCTTTTCTATCCCTTCCCAATATTGATTCCAACTATTATTTTGATAGATTCCTGCAATACAAATCTGTTTGTTGTTCATGTAAAGGGCATCTACAGGAGTTTGTCCCTTCAAAGCCATCACATTGAGTATAATTAAAAATATAGTTAATAACCCTTTCATTTAATTTGAATTTTAAAGAGTATAAAATTAGTATTAAAATTAGTATTATAGAGTTAATTAAGAACGAAATTTAATAAGTGAGAGAATGGTGAAAGAACAATGCTGTACATACTCGATGCTTCTCGTTTCTAAAGAAATTATATGCAAACCCATGTTCTTTTGAACGCAATGGAAGACAGCAAATATGGTGTAGCTCTTTCCCCATAGAGATGAATCTGGCACAGGTTACAAATCCATCAAAAGATTCTTAGAAAATTGAGACATAAATTCACTCAAGGTTCAGGAATTAAGGGATGAGTAACTTTTTTAAAGTCATTTATAGTTATTAAATCAGATTAAACCAGATATTAACAAAGAAACCATTAAGGATTACATTGCTTTTCAGTGTATTTTTACTACATTTAGAAAGTTAATAATTAATGAGGCTCCATTGAACCGTATTAAAGAAGTTCTGAAAGAAAAAGGTATCTCACAAAATTGGTTTTCTAAAAAAATTGGATAAAAGCTACACTACCATTAACGTGTATTCTGGTAATGTTAGACAACCAAGTATCGAAGATTTGTAACCCGTTGAAAAAAATTTGGAATTTAACGCAAAAGATTTATTGAGAGAAGTAAAATGAGTTTAGAGAACCATTTAAAGAAAAGCCTTTGTTGAAAAAATTAGCCCTGGGGCGGGAAATTTCAGGATTAGCAGCCTATGAGTAGCAAATTAACCTTCGTACAAAAGGAGACTGAAAATCGAATTTTCTATTTTCGCGGCACACAAGTCATGCTTGATAGCGATTTGGCTAATATATATCAGGTAGAAACACGTGTGCTGAATCAAACTGTAAACAGAAACATAGCCCGTTTTCCGGAATTGTTTCGTTTCCAGTTAACTGAAGCTGAGTTTGAAAATTGGAAATCACAAATTTTGATGTTTGATAATCACAACTTGAAATCACAAAATGTGATATCAAGTGTACATGGAGGTCGCAGAACGCTCCCTTATGCATTCACTGAGCAAGGCGTGGCAATGCTTTCCGCTGTATTGAGGAGTGATATGGCAGTAAAAGTTAGCATCCAAATAATCAGCGCTTTTGTTGAAATGCGTAAATTAATCGCTAATCATAGCGGATTATTGCAACGAATGGATGGTATTGAACGCAAGCAATTAGAAACTGACCAAAAATTTGAAAAAGTCTTGAAAGCCCTGGAAAGTAAAAACGCTATCCCAAATCAAGGCGTATTCTTTGACGGTCAAATTTTCGATGCCTACGAATTAGCTTCCAAAATCATTCGTTCTGCCAAAACAAGTATTGTGTTAATTGATAATTATATAGACGAAAGCACTTTAACGCATTTATCAAAAAAAACAAAAGCGGTAATGGTGCTATTATTAACCAAAACCATGTCAAATCAATTAACTTTAGATGTAAAAAAAGCCAATGAACAATATGGTAATTTTGAGATCGGAGTATTTGCCAGCAGCCATGACCGCTTCATAATTATTGACAATACCGACGTGTACCACTTGGGGGCTTCGTTAAAAGATTTAGGTAAAAAATGGTTTGCATTTTCAAAGATGGACAAAAGCTCCGTTTCAAGTATCATAAAAGAAATCGGCAATGAGTAAAGAGAAATTGATAGTAGCGTTTAGATTGCCTGAGTTTAAGAATGAGAGGGAATCGATCAGGTTCAAGAAACTGACAAATATCTGAAATTGTTCTTGGGATTCACCAAGGTCAGTTCAAGATTAACTTACTGCAAAGTCTGATGGTTTAAATTAGCTTAAAATGGCTGATGTACCATCAGATTCTAAATAAATAACGGGGATAAAAGAAAAAAATGAAAAGGAAAAATTGATGGGTTATTTTATTTTTTTGAATGGTATAACAAATCAAACAGCATGGAACATCATTTCAAATAGATTTTGGGTATCCTCCACTTTTCCGCCACTGATGTACCGACATTTCATATTGCCATTAACAGGCTCTTAATGAGGTAATAACCATTCAGAAGGGGAAATATCCAGCCATTCACTTTGTAAGCTACAAGGAGAGATTTTTTTCTGGAAATATTCAGGAAAATGAATTTCAATGGGAGATTCACAGATATTTTTGAGACTCAAATCGCCACCAAGACATTCTTTGTAAAAAGTCATAGCCTACCTTACCTGACCATCAAAAAGTTAATAGACAGATGGTTTCATGGTGGAGATTGTATAAAAAATATCAGCATGATTTGTAAAACGTAGCGGGAACAGCATCGAGGTTCATCTCTATTTTTTTTGCAGCATTGGTAATAGATAAACCACCAAGATTAGTACATCTTAAGGTATGATGAATCTCATCGCCGACCGCTTTCATTGTCTCAATCACCTCATCCAGGGGAATTAAATAGGCATAATTTGACAAGGCCATATTGGCACAAGCTACCGCATTGGAAGCGGCCATAACATTTCTACCAAGGCAAGGAGCTTCCACCCGGTTACCAATTGGGTCACAAATAAGGCCAAGTGAATTCTGTAAAGCAAGGGAGGCGGCTCCAATGGCCTGTAACAGCGTTCCACCTTTTAAGCCAACCAAAGCAGCTGCGGCCATTCCCCCTGCGGAGCCTGTTTCTGCCATACAACCCCCCACTTCAGCAGCAAAAGTTGCGTTTTTCGCTATAAAAACACCAATTAATCCCGCAGAGAGTAAGGCCTTCACTATATCCTCTTCTGGCAAGTTCATGGAATGTGCCATGCCAAAAACAGCACCGGGCAATGCGCCACAGGAACCTGCCGTTGGAGCGGCAACGATGATGCCCATAGAACTTTTAACCTCCATAACTGCAGAAACATACATCGTAATTAAATTATTGGCATCACCGCCTAATAATTTATGGGATGATAATTTATCCTGGAACTGTAAAGACTGACTGCCTAAAATCCTGTCTTCATAATGAGTTCCCTTTAATCCCATTTGAATGGATTGACTCATTATTCTGACGATTTTCCTCATCATTTCAAACACTTCAGTTTCCGAAATATTACCTCTCTGCGCCTCATATCTTACCGCCAGTTCCCATAATTCCAACTGTTTTTCATCATTATATTCAAACATTTCCTGGCAGTTATTGAAAGGAACTACCATATCTTTTCTGGCTTTAATGGGTAAAACCGGATGAATAATTTTAATTTTATCAACCCCTTCCCGTTGACTTAACTTATCCAATAAATCATTAGGTATCAAATCCTGTGTCTTAATTTCCAAAAAACAAGCGTCGCCGGCATGGAATTCCATGAATTCTGGAGCTATGGAATCAAGGATAATTGGGAAAAGAGAGGATGGATGATCACAATATATGAGGGTTTCAAAATAATCTCCTGCCATAGAAACCTTATGCAGGTCGATGTCTATCACCTCAATCATACCTCCACCGGTGGAAATAGCGGTTAAGGAATGAATTTCCTTTGCATTGGTTAAGGTTAACTTATAGGTATTTGGATGATTTGCCTGAATATCTTTAATTTCGATATGAACGAAAATGCCGTGTGATTCCAGGTAATTTTCCGACAAAGGGAGTCTTTCATCATAAGCTTCCCAACCCATGAATCCGCCAAAAATACCCATATCGGAGCCTTGACTTTTATGCGTGGTGGCAAGAGATCCGTTTGGATCAAATTCAATATAAATATTAGTCAATTCGTTGTTCATCAAATCCCTGCACATTCTACCAATTCGGAGGGCTGCGGCACAATGGGAACTGGAAGGGCCTCGCATGACAGGTCCGATGACATCGTTGAAAATACTAGGGCTTGCACTCATTTTCATTTATTTTAGGATTCATTTCATTTATCCAAATTAGCTTTTTATCTTAGATATTCATAGTGTTCAAACACTTAAATTTTAAACAAAAATAATTGTAAGGAAATGGTAATATTTATATGGATCATATTGGGAATACTGACCTGTTGGTTCTCCATAACCTTTGTCATGGATTTCCTGAAACACAAGGATAATCTGGAGAAGGTAAGTTGGGTGAAAACAGGATTGATTGGTTTTTTTGTCAACTTTATTGATGTATTAGGCATTGGCGCCTTTGCCCCGCAAACGGCTCTACTCAAATTTACTGGTCAAACGGAGGATAAGTTGCTGCCTGGCACGCTCAATGTAGCAAATACAATACCTGTTTTAATTCAAGCGATTATATTCATTACCGTCATAAAAGTGGAACCTATCACCTTAATTACCATGCTCTTATCGGCTGCTGTAGGTGCTATTTGGGGAGCTGGCATTGTTTCCAGATTAAAAGTAGATCATGTCAGATTAATTATGGGCATTGCTTTAATCATTACTGCGGGATTTATGGTGGCGGTAAATATGGAATGGATAAAGGGGGGAGGAACTGCCATTGGTTTGTCCGGATATAAATTAGTATTTGCCGTAGCCGTCAATTTCTTGCTGGGTGCTTTAATGACCGCTGGCATTGGTTTATACGCGCCATGCATGGCCATGGTTTTCTCCCTTGGATTATCTCCACAGGTAGCTTTTCCAATCATGATGGGATCTTGCGCCTTTTTAATGCCTCCGGCATCTATCAAATTCATTAAAGAAGGAGCTTATAATAGGAAAGCCGCATTTTCAATGGCCATTCCTGGCATTGTGGCCGTATTTATTGCTGCATTTATAGTAAAATCTCTTCCTTTGGCATCTTTGCGTTGGTTAGTGATTGTCGTTATTCTTTATACGGCCATCCTCTTACTTCGTGCTTTTAAACGTTCCTAGCATAAATTTCCTTACTTTTAAGTAGCTTTTGTTCATCTTAAAATTCTTTAATAAATGGCCGTTTCATGGAAGGGAGTATTTCCCGCAATTACAACTAAGTTCACCTCTCAAAATCAGTTGGATTTGGGATTGTTTAAAAAAAATCTAGGTGCTCAGTTAGATGCTGGCATAAATGGTATTGTTCTTGGGGGGTCCCTGGGGGAGGCCAGCGTATTAACGAATGATGAAAAGGAAATTTTAGTAAAGGAAACCTTGTTATTTGTTGAAGGTAAGGTCCCTGTGATCATTAATATTGCAGAAGGAAGCACGGATGTTGCCATTGAACTGGCGCAAAAAGCATCCCTTTGGGGCGCTCAGGGTCTCATGTTATTACCTCCCATGCGGTATAAAGCCGATGACAGAGAAACCGTCCAATATTTCAAGGATGTTGCAGAAAGCACGCCACTTCCTATCATGATTTACAATAATCCGGTAGATTATAAAATTGATGTCACCATTGATATGTTCGCGGAATTAGCTTCCATGTCAAATATTCAAGCCATTAAGGAATCAACACGTGATGTTACCAATGTCACCCGGCTTCGAAATGCGTTTGGGGACAGATTCAGCATTTTATGCGGCGTTGATACCTTAGCATTAGAGGAATTGGTATTAGGAGCCGATGGCTGGGTAGCAGGTTTGGTATGTGCTTTTCCCGCAGAAACAGTAGCGGTTTTTAAGTTAGTTAAAGCGGGCAGAATAGAGGAAGCCATAAACATTTACAGGTGGTTTATGCCTTTATTGGAATTGGATATACATTCAAAATTAGTGCAATACATAAAATTCGCAGAGTCAAAAACAGGATTAGGTTCAGAATACGTGAGGAGACCAAGATTAAAATTGGAAGGGGCTGAGCGTCAAAGAATTGAAAATATCATTGACACAGGCATTAAAAACAGACCTGTTTTGCCAAACTGTTAATATTTGCCGGACTAAAAAGATTGGATTGCAATAATTTTTTATTTGACGCTACCCGAATAACTGACAAATGCGATGAATTTGCTGTCTGGTGACCAGGATGGTGTATTTATCGTTCCTTGCCCACCATATAGATAGGCGATGGTTTTGGGAAATCCTCCCATTACAGGCATTAATTTAAGGCTGACTGGTTTGCAGCCAGGATGTTGCGTAGGATCAATATCATCTTCAAAAGAGATGTAAGCTATCCATTTACCGTCAGGTGAAATATGGGGAAACCAATTATTATATTGGTCGAAAGTCAATTGTTCCAATGCTGTACCATCGGGTTTCATGCGCCAAAGTTGCATGGTACCCGTCATACTACCATTGAAATAGATCCATTTACCATCAGGTGAACCTTCAGGTCCGTCCACATGACCAAAGGTAAAACGAGTTAATTGGGTCTCTTCACCCGATGCTATATTGGCCTTAAACACATGATAAAGCGAGTTTCGGCTGGTATCCCTTCGCCCCACATAATACACTTCCTTATTATTTGCTGCCCAGCCATGCAGATAAGATGGTGTTTTTTCGGTAACTAATCTAGGTTCACCCCCTGAGAGAGGCAGTATATAAATCGTTGATCCACCACCAAATAAGCCGGCTCGGTGAGAACTGATACCCAACCATTTTCCATCAAATGAAATCACATGGTCATTATTGTTTCTATTGGCATTTCCTGTATTGAGTTTTGAGGGTGCGCCTTTACCATCAACAGGAATAGTCCAAATATTTCCTTTGCTATTGAATAACAGGTGCTTGCCATCGGGCATCCAGTTAGGCGCTTCAAAACGAACAGGGCTTTCATAGATTACCTTACGATTTCCGTTAAAAACATCCAACATTTCCAAACGGCTACCCAGACTGTCCGCACCATTAAAATTAAAAGAAGGCGGCATCATTTTGTCCACCCGAACGTTCCAGATATTTACTTCCTCCAGGGCATCTGGCTTATTTGAGCACACAAATAAGCCCACATAAGGATTTTTACCTATATTTTCCATCGTCACAGCACCATTAGATTGCAAAGGTTCACCTTCATTGGCTATCCTCATGGTGTAAGTATTCCCTTTTCGTTCCAGTTGGATAGTACGAGCTTTTTTCTTTGGAAATATTAATTCGTCTTTCAGATTTCTCATATATGACCCGCGTATTTCACGCCAGGTAGCCATAGTTAAACCGTCGCCCTGAATGGTGGATGTAAAATGCACTGCATCTTCCTCTAAACTTTCTCTTACCATCCAACCTAGTTTACGACGAGGATCTTTGGCGATGGGGTCAGCAAACTCAAAATTAGCCGTAACTATAAAATCGCCTTGCATTCTACTGGAAAGAAAATAGAATTCATCCTTGTTCAACCCAATTTGACTACCCGCTCCTTTTAGTTTATACACTTGGTTTTCAACATCGTAAAATGCGCTACCCGTTAATTTTGGTTTTCCGATATCATTTGCGGAATCAAAAACGCCCAAATTTTGAGATTGCGCAAAACAGGGGCTAGAAAAAACAAAAATGGGCATGAACAAGGTCAAATATTTGTAATTCATCATTGGAAATGGCTTTGGATTTTGAATATAAGGATAAATGGCGAGAAAAGGAGGGGTAGGGGATATTTTTACGGCTTGTAAAAGACATTTGGCCTATCTTTACATCAAAATTGGACGATATTATGCAAAAAACCTTCAACATCACGGGCATGTGTCGACCAGCCAAGCATTATATGGCTGATATTTCCAATAAATTAGACCAGGTAATTATGATGGTGGAGCAAGGCGACTATTTTATCATCAACCGACCACGGCAATATGGAAAAACAACTATCTTATATAGCCTATCTGCTTTCCTCCAAAAAACAGGAGAATATATTGTTTTTAACACCAGTTTTGAAGGTATTGGTGAGGATATTTTTAATGATGAAAAAATATTTTCAAGTGGTTTCGTGCGCCTTTTAGCCAGGTATGCAACAGTTTATGCCCCCTTTTTGGTGGACTTTTTAGAGGAAAAAGCCGATACTACCGTTAGTATGGAACAACTGTCTCAATTGATTTCCGAAATGGCAAAACAAACGGATTTAAAGATAGTGTTAATAATAGATGAAGTAGATAAAAGCAGTAATAATCAACTGTTCATCCATTTTTTAGCTATGTTGCGTAATAAATATTTGGAAAGTGATCTTTTCAAGACCTTTCATGCGGTTGTTCTGGCTGGTGTGCATGATGTAAGAACGCTGAAACTGAAAATTCGTTCTGATGAAGAAAAAATATATAACTCACCATGGAATATTGCCAGCGAATTTAAAGTAAATATGAACCTTTTACCCGCTGAAATTAAACCCATGCTGGAAGAATATGCAAGCGACAGAAAGATAAAAATGAATACACAACACGTTGTAAACCAAATTTTTTACTACACGTCGGGATATCCTTATCTGGTAAGTAAGTTATGTAAAATAATGGATGAAAACATGGGGTTAAAAAAAACAATGAAAGAATGGACAGGAGATGACGTTGAGATTGCTGTTAAAGAGTTGGTTACCCAAAATAATACTAATTTTGAATCCTTAACTAAAAATCTTGAAAATAATCCTCTCCTTTATGAAATGATATACAAGATTGCCATTGATAATGAGCCCATTTCCTTTAACATTCATCATCCTATCACCAACCTGGCACACCTTTATGGTTTCATTGAGAATAAAAATGGAAAAATAATCATTCATAATAGGATTTATAATGAGGTCATTGTCAATTACATGATAAATAAAATGGAATTGAGCCAATCTCAAAAAGGACATATCATTGGTTTGGAATATAAAAAGGATAACAACAGCCTTAATATGGAAGGCATATTATTAGGTTTTCAGTCCTTTATGAAGAAAGAGTATTCAAAGAAAGACCGGGATTTTCTTGAAAAAAATGGCAGATTAAATTTTATGGCATTTTTAAAACCTATTATTAATGGCTCTGGGTATGACTTTAAAGAAGTTCAGATATCTGATGAAAAACGGTTGGATCTTGTTATAACCTATATAAATCATAAATATATTGCTGAATTAAAACTTTGGCATGGTGAAAAAGCACATGAAAAAGGATTACTACAATTAGCCGATTATTTGGACAGGCAAGCTGTAGATGAAGGCTATTTACTAATTTTTGACCATGCTAAGGTGAAGAAGTGGAATTCGAAATGGATTGAATCCAATGGGAAAAAGATTTTTTCGGTTTGGGTTTAATAGAGTTACTACCAATGTATGGATATCAATGTACCTATTTTTAATGTCTAAATGCTATTTCTCTAAATGAGGCACCAGCATTTCTAAAAAATAGCTTACCTTAACAATAAGAAAAAAAATAAAAAATTGATCAAGGTATTCATAGCCACAAGCCTGGATGGTTATATTGCAGACTTGAATGGTTCCGTAGATTTTTTATACGACTATCCGGATACTGAAGGAGAGGATATGGGCTATCTTGCATTTATAGCTTCCATCGACGCTTTGGTCATGGGTCGCAAAACTTTTGAAACGGTGCTTGGATTTGATGTTGATTGGCCTTATGACCGTCCAGTATTTGTCTGGACCACTGAACTTAAGGAAGTTCCAGCCCTCCTGGAAGGAAAGGTTCATCTGATTAGTGGTAGCGCAGGTAACTTAGTTCAACAATTGAAGGCATCAGGATATAATAACCTTTATATAGATGGTGGAATGACCATACGTTCCTTTTTGAAAGAGGATCTGGTTGATGAGATAACTTTAACCACTATTCCCGTTTTACTTGGTTCTGGTATCCCACTTTTTGCTCCAACAAACGAGAGCATTTCCTTCACATGTATCGCAAGCAGATGCTTTCCTAATGGCGTAACACAAAGTAAATACAAGCGAAAGTAGCAGTTGAATTATTACCACTTCCAACCCTTCCTATTTTTCACCTATAAAGTAGTATTTTTGATACTAATATGTATTTTTGAACCTATGATAAGCATCTCTATTAGCTGTCAACTATAAAACCAGTTTTTTCATCTTTTTATCATACCGCACCCATGGTTGCTATCGATAAAATCGAAGTAAGGAATTTACATATTAATGTTTTTTATAGATTGAATCGTTCTTTAATGTACTATTATATCTTATTGTGGCTTATTATTTATAGGTTATCCTGTATAGACGCGATTCATCACGTCTATACAGGATAGGTTTTATAATGATTTAATCCTCAGATTTTTAAACCTGACCTCTGAACCATGTCCAAGAAAGCCAATATGTCCTTTGGTACGTTGTAATCCAGGATGATTCTTATGATCCAAGGTACCATTTTCAGAGGCTTCTTTTAAGTCGCCATCAACGATAATCTGCCCATTTAGGGTCACTCTGATTCTATCTCCTTCGATACGAATTTCCTGCTCATTCCATTGACCCACTGGCTTCAGAAACTCCCTTTTTGCAGGAATTATACCATAAACGGAACCATGATATTGATAAGGTTCAAGATTCGCATAAATAGGTGAAGTATTATCAAGCACTTGAATTTCCATTCCCACATAAGCGGCATCTCCTTCTAAAGGAGTTCTTATGCCAATGCCATTATTCGCACCTGGAGTAAGCTGGAAATCGAAACGGAAAATAAAATCATCATATTCCTTTTCTGTATATAAATTTCCTTTTCCACCTGCGGTTGGGTCAATAAGGATTGTTTGATCAACCACCTTATAGTCGGTCATATTACCAACCCAACCAGTTAAATCTTTACCATTAAATAAAGAAACGAATCCATTGGTTTCCTCCTCCGGTGTAAGGCTGATCTGATTACTTTTTATCTCCCTTACATACACATCACGGAATGCCAAATCGGTACCATGTGCCTGAAGCTCAATAGGTCCAACAGGAAAAATAGGTAATTTTCTGTCCCAGTAATTTTCCAGCGTAACATTGTCCACCACCAATTCTCCATTTAGATAAACGGTTACTTTTTCACCAATCATTCTGATGAAAAAAGTATTCCAGTCGCTAATGGCATTGTCCATTAATTTTAATGGTTTGGAAGGATTGTTTTTATTATTGTAAAGACCTCCGGAACCTACGTTAGCTCCAACATCCACACGGGTGGTATCCCAAATTTGAACCTGAGGTGTTCCTCTAAGATAAATGCCGCTGTCGCCATTTTTAGAAATCCTCCAGTCCACCCACATTTCGAAATCGGCATAATCCTTAATAGAGCAAAGATTTTCATATCCCGTTCCTGTAAATCTTATTTCGCCATTAACAACCGTCCAGTTAAGCGGTAATTTAGCATCAGCCTCTTTCTGTTTTGCAGCTAAAACGTCAGGCGTCATGGCAGCACGAGCTATAGGATTTTCCACAAGGCCTTGCCAACCTGAAAGATCTTTTCCATTAAACATAGGCACAAATCCTTCAGTAGCTGGCATTTGAGCTAACCATGTTTTGATATTCTCTCTGGTATAATCACTTTCTGCACCACTTAAAATAGCCATACATTTTTCTAAAACCGGCCTTACCGTGGCACCGAAAAGCCCGGCTTTACCACCCGATTCAGGCAAAGCAATATCTGTACATGCTTGTGCTGCAGCTTGTTGTACTTTAGCATCGTCTAAGAAAGTGGCTACGGTAATAAAAGATAAAAAAGATTTATTATTAGCCAGTTGATTGATGATAAGTCTTTTTAATCCAGCATCATCATTGGTATATGGGATTAGTTTTCTTAAGGATAACACCTTCCTTTCTGTACTCAATGTTGAGCTTCCAATCTGTTTTACAAAAGCGCGAAAAGCGGCACTTGATCTTTCCGCCTCATTCGCCATGATAACTGGTAAAAGCAGGGAAGTTGCTGCTTCATTTTCCCATTTTGTCAATGCCTGAAAAGCAGCATTTTTCAAATCTGCCTGGTTGCTTTGGTAAGCAGAGGCCACGAGACTAAGCAATGAAGGGTCCGAAATAGGAGCAAAAGCACCCAGGTATTTCTTTTGGTTTTCTGGATATTTTACCCAGATTTCCTTTAGTTTTTCAACTGTTTGTGTTGATTTAATGGAAACAACAGCGTCTTGTAGTAATTTAATGACTTGATCGTCAGTAGATGATGATAATTTTTCTAATAAAACATCGATGGAATTTGCAGAACTTGTACCAGTTAAAGCCTTATAAGCAGATAAAGAAATGGCTTTATCGGTGGCATTTGTATAACCTATAACGTCATTGAATGCGAGGGTGGCATTTCTTGAAGCTAAGGTTTCAAGGAAAACAATCTTGCCACTATTTCCCGCTTTATGTAAAGCAGATATAATCGCAGGAATTTCCCGGGAACTAATCCATGATTTTAAAAGAAGTGAAATTGGGGAGATTTCTGCAGAACTTATATTGGAGGCATAAGAAAGCAAGGTTGGAATCCCTTCTTTGCCTTTTATAGACATGAAAGCTTTTATGGCAGCTAATCTATTGTCAAGTTCTGTCCTCTTCAATTGAGATTCAACATAAGGGATGGCCAGAGGATTTTTCAACTTACCCACGTAGTCCAGTATTTGTATATTGGCTGCCGCGGACAAAGAACCTGCTTTATCAAGAATTTTTCTTAGGCCAGAAACGTCCTTATTTTCTAAGGCGAGGTCTAAAGCTGCCCCTCTGTAATCTGCATTGGCATGGCTTAACGCTTGAATTACCTCATCTATGGCATTCATGCCGTCGTAGGTAATAAGTAAACGAAGCGCTGCAAGAGAATAGGTATAAGCAGGGGTTGAAGCGTTATTTTTAATGATAAATCTGGCATTTTTTTCAGCGACAGACCATTGATTATTTTTAGCCAGCTGATCCAGATAATTAATCCACGAACGCATGGTTTCTGTTGGCTCGTATCTAAATCCGACGGAAGTTGCCGCGGTTTTCATTATCTTTTCGGAAGAAGGCTGACCTGCTTTAGCTATACCTGCCAGGGCAATTTTACGTAAATCGGCACTTGTTTCATTTTGAATAACGGCATGTAAAATATCCAGACTTTTGGCATTACTGTAGGCAGCAATACCTTTAAGCACGGGCAATTTTTTATTTCCGGTGCTTTTGGCAAAGGCGCGAAGTAAAGCATCGTGAGCCTCTTCAGAACGAATGGCAATGAGTGTTTGCACGGCGTAATCAGCCAGTGTTTCAGAGGCTAGAAAAGGTTCGATAGAAGGAACAATCTCTTTACTACCAATAAAAGAAAGGTGATGTAAAAAAAAGGCCTGAACCGTTGATTCCTTTGAAGCAGATAATGCACGAATAAAAGCTTTTTCTACTAACTGACTTGCGGTTTCATTTCCATCCTGACCTGCATACCATACTAAACCGTTTAAAGCGGCACGAACCCTGGTGTCGTTTCCAACTTCCGCAGCGCTTACTTTTGAGGTAAATAAATCGAGCCCTGCAGGCCCCATTTCTATCATTTCTTTAGCTAATCTATTGCGTTGATTTCCGTCGCGTGCAGGCGTTTCATTTAAAATGTCGGCCATCTGCGTCGGTAAAGTACGTTGACTAAGCCCAACATTTGGTAATAAAAAGGACCATAAAAGGCTTATATAAAAAAGATTGCGAATCATAATTAAATCATTATAAGGTTTCGACCTATTAAATTAAATACTCCAGGAACCTCTCATAGGCTGCCAAACCAGTCGATTGGCTTCATCATCGTTGATAAACGATTGTGCTACGGGATCAAAATGCAGGGTTCTGCCTAAACGGATGGCAATGATACCCATATTCACCAAAGTAGCAGACCGGTGTCCATTCATCTCATTGAGTGCAAACTTTTGTCTGGTGCGCACACTATCGGAGAAAAGCCCAATTTGAGGTTCCGGGTCAGGTAAGGTGTCAATCAAACCTTTGAGATTTGGAATATCTGATTTGAAACCTTTGTAAATTTTTCCATAAGGACCTTCGATATACGCCGCATCTTTGTCTTTATTTTCCCCATCGAGAATGACCTGACATCCATCGGCGTATGTATAAGTAACTCGTCTCCATGAACCTACTGCATCAGCATCCTGCTGAGGAGCATCGACCTCCACCCTTACCGGGGTGGTATGATCTTTACCTAATAAATATTGAACGGGGTCGAGGTAATGTTGACCCATATCACCCAATCCGCCACCATCATAATCCCAGTAACCCCGGAATACAGAGTGCACTCTTTCAGGATTGTAAGGTTTATATGGAGCAGGCCCAAGCCAGGCGTCATAATCCAGAGATTCCGGCACTGGCATTGGCTTAAGATTCGTCTTGCCACTCCAGAAAAATTTCCAGTTATAACCTGTTATACCACTGACGATTACTTTTAAAGGCCATCCTAAAACCCCACTTTCAATGACTTTTTTAAGGGGCTTAACGTCTGTTCCCAGACCATAAAATGTATCTTTAAACCTGAACCAGGTATTGAGTCTGAACATACGACCATGTCTTTGAACCGCCTCTACCACTTTAATACCTTCGCCAATAGTTCTGGTCATTGGTTTTTCACACCATATATCTTTTCCAGCTTCCGCTGCAGCAATAGCCATTAAGCCATGCCAATGCGGAGGCGTAGCAATATGAACCACATCGATATCAGGTCTGGCAAGAAGCTCTCTGAAATCACTGTAAGTGCTCACATCCGGACCTGCAATATCCGACGCTCTTTGGAGATGATTTTTATCGACATCGCACACAGCCAACAGCTTGGTTCCTTCATAATCAAAATGACCTAAGCCCATGCCACCTACCCCAATGATACCCTTTGTGAGTTGATCACTGGGTGCTGTATAGCCTTTTCCACCCAAAACAGATCGTGGGACGATAGTAAATGCAGCTAAAGAAGCCGAAGTGTATTTTAAAAAATTCCTCCTGGCTACCGATTTTTTTTCATTCATAATATCAACGATTGTAAGGTGAATATACTATTTTTTTCCAAATTCCGCTGCTTCTTTATCCAAAATACTGGCATCAGGAAGACGATCTGCAATAAGAATGCGGTAACGGAAAGTGACTTCTTCTCCTTTCTTCAAAGTAAGATTTAACGAATCCTTTCCTTTACTGAAGATGTTAGCGCCCAATGGATTAGCTGAGAAAAGACCATAACCTCTCGCATGCCAGTAAGTGGGATAGCTGTTGTTTTTCGGATGATCCAAAATGGTAATAGAAACAGGTTTATCCTTTATCACTCCACCAAGGCGCATCCATTTTGCTCTGGTACTCCACACCTCTTCTCCTTTTATACCTTCACTACTTAAATATTCACCGGTAACGCCGGTATTATCCAATGTTGGCACATTAGTTTCCTTTCCTTGGGCATCGGTAAAGATTTCAGGTTTATTGGAAGGATGTTCCAGTTCCCGAGCCACCCTGATAGCAATCATGCCCTCTTTATCATCCTTAAAATAAACGGAATCTACTAAGGCTTTAAGGGTTGTAATACGATCAATATATCTTCCTAAGGGGTGAGTACCGAAGATAAAAGTGGTATTTTCCTGTAACACTTCTTTTCCTTTACCGTCAGCTTCAAACCAGCCCGCACGAATGGCAAGTTCACCCTTTTCCTTGCCAGGTTTCATCTTTGTAACCTCTTGATGCTTTACAAGACCAAAATTTTTGGGGTCGCCTGTAGTTAATATCTCTCTGGAATTATTCCAGTAATCAATACCATTTACTTTGCCATAGTTCAACCAAAGGCCAACATGATGAGGATGATCTATTCGTTCTCCAGCTCTTGGAGCAACGGGATATCCCCGAGTGAGCAACTGCCCGTCTGCGGTTATTAAAGGATAAAGCACAGGTTTTTTGACCTCTTCATTTTGCGAAATAAAATATTGGGTAAATAATTTACCATTAATCTTAACTTCAATATCCTTGTTTGGTAAAGTGTTAAAGGTAACACCTTCCTTTTGAGAAATAAGCATAAAAGGAGAGATGAAGGATAAAATGAGGACAATAGCTTTACTACTATTCATCGTGTAATTTTTTTTAAAGGTTAAACATTATTTTTCCCAGCCTAAGTATTCTCTGACATTATGGTAGCAAATATCCTGAATGATTTTTCCCGCCCATGGTATATCACTTGGAAGTTCCCCATTTTCAATTTCCTTACCTATCATATTGCTCAAAATTCGTCTGAAATATTCATGTCGGGGAAAGGAAAGAAAACTTCTGGAATCAGTAAGCATACCTACAAATTTACTTAAAAGACCCATATTAGATAAGGTATTCATCTGTTGCTCCATGCCATCTTTTTGGTCTAAAAACCACCAGCCTGACCCATACTGTATTTTTCCCGCTACACTTCCATCATTAAAGTTTCCAATCATAGAAGCCATCACCGCATTATCTGCTGGATTCAGATTATAAATAATTGTTTTTGTCAATCGGTCTTCCTCATCTAAGCGCGCTAAAAACTTTGACAAAGCACTTGCCTGAGACCAGTCGCCAATCGAATCCCATCCGGTATCGGGGCCTAAATTTCTTAGGGCTCTAAGATTATTATTGCGCATGGCACCGATATGGAATTGCTGAATCCAACCCAGTTTATGATAAAGGCAACCTAAATCAAAAAGAATCGACGACATATAAATGTGCGCTTCTTCCTGAGAAATGTTTTCCCCATGAAGGGCCTTTTTAAAAATGCGATCTACCTCTGAGGCTGTATAATTTTCAGCACAGATATATTCCAATCCATGATCTGAGAGCTGGCAACCAAGGGAAGCGAAAAAATCGGCTCGTTGAGACAACGCTTGTACAAGATCATCGTAATTAACAATGGAAATAGAAGTTAAATTAGCAAGTTGTCTGACAAAAGAGGCAAAATTTGCATTTTTTATTAAAATAAATTTGTCAGGTCTAAAAGCGGGCAACATTTTTAAAGGACCATCACCCTCATTTTTCATAGCCTGGTGAAATTCGAGAGAATCTAAGGGATCGTCGGTAGTGCAGACCGCCCTGACATTCATATTAGTTAGTAGGGGACGCACTTTGAAAGCAGGCGTTTGGAGCAGTTCGTTACAATGAGCATAAATAGAGGCTGCATTATCCTTGTTAAGGAGGGAATCAACGCCAAAATATCTTTTCATTTCCAGAGCAGTCCAATGGAATAGCGGATTTCTCCAGGTATAGGGAACGGTTTCTGCCCATTTTTCAAATTTTTCGAAATCACTTTTATTACCTGTGCAATAGGATTCATCTGCACCGTTAATCCGCATAGCACGCCATTTATAATGGTCACCGTATAACCAGATTTTTGAAATATTTTCAAAAGACTGATTTTCAGCAATTTGTTGAGGAGGCAAATGATTATGATAATCTATAATAGGCATTTCTTTAGCATAATCATGATAAAGGATAGCCGCTGTTTTTGTTTGTAACAAGAAATTTTCGTGCAAAAAAGAAGGTGAAGTCATAAAAAAGGTTAATTAAAAGACTGGTTAATAAATATAAATCAAAAGATAGGTTTATAATTTGGATATTCCATCAATTCCCACCTTTTTTTTGAACGCAAACGTTTTCGTAGATTTAATATACATAAATAGCAATAGTTAATATTAAATAATTTAAATTGTAGCAAATTAAAATGTACAATTATGAAAAAACACTTTCTTTTATTGGGTTTTTTACTGGTATTACTTCCTTTACAGCTTTTAGTTGCACAATCACGATCCATAAAAGGGATTGTTTATGATGCAAACAAAGAAGGTTTAATTGGGGTAACAGTCAGTTTAAAGGGTACTACTGTTGGTACCGTTACAGATGAAAATGGAGCTTATTCAATTACAGTGGGAAGTGGGAATGATATCCTGGTTTTCAGTTATGTGGGATTTATTTCCCAGGAAATTACTGCGGGTACACAAACTCAAGTGAATGTTACCTTGGCCGAAGATGTGCAAAATCTTTCTGAGGTCGTCGTCGTTGGTTATGGTACCCAAAAGAAAAGTCAGTTAGCGGGGGCTATATCGTCGGTCAGTGCAGAAGATATTATGTCACTTCCTGTAACGAATGCCCGTCAGGCATTACAGGGTAGAGCAGCTGGTGTTGACGTAGTACAGGCAGGAAGTAAACCCGGTGCGGGTCCTCAGATTCGTATCAGGGGACGTCGTTCCTTTAATGCAACAAATAACCCGCTTTATGTGGTAGATGGTATTCCTTTATCGGGGGGTATTGATGATATCAATCCCCAGGACATCCTATCCATGGAAATTCTTAAAGATGCTTCAGCTACAGCTATTTACGGTGCAAGAGGTGCGAATGGCGTGGTCATCATTTCTACAAGAAGAGGTGCTGCGGGAAAAACTATCGTTTCTTTTGATACCTATGTGGGAACGAATCAAAGTCTGGGTAATATTAAAGTTTTTGATGGTCCTGGTTTTGCTGAATACAAAAGGGAATCAAGAAGAGCCATTGGACAATATCCACTTGGTCGGGGAACGGAGGCAGATGATGCTAAGATTTTCGAGCCCATAGAAATGGAAAGCATTAAATTGGGCAGAAGTACCGATTATGTGAATGGTATGTTGCAAGATGGTATGATTCAGTCCCATCAATTGGGTATTTCCGGTGGTTCTGAAAAAACTACTTTCAATATTACCGGTAACTTTTTTCAGGATATAGGTGTGGTTAAAAAACAAGATTTCACTCGTTATACTTTCAGGGTCAATTTAGATCATCAGATTAATAAAAGCCTGAAAGTTGGCTTATCTACCCTTTTTGTAAACAGCTCCAGAAATGGAGAAAATTATAATCCACTTGGTGGCGCTTTAGCCGAGAACCCCTTAGGTAAACCGTATGACGATGAGGGTAATCTCATATTTCTTCCAACTTCAGACGGCCTTAGAACCAATCCTTTTGCTGAAATTGTAGATGGTGCACAGGAAGATCTTGGTAAAAGATATCGTATTTTTAATAGTATTTATGGTGAGTGGCAAATCGCAAAGGGATTAAGGTACAGAGTGAATTTTGGACCTGATTTTACCGTTACCAGAAATGGCCGGTTTACCGGTGCTTTTACGAATAGTCAGAGAGGTGGTGTAGCTACAGGTAGTGTTGAAGACCGTTTTACTTTCAATTATACCTTGGAGAATATCCTTACTTATGACAAGAAATTTGGAAGTTCTCATAATTTCAATGTCACAGCATTACAATCCTTTCAAAAAGATAGAGAAGAGTTTGCACGTATTAGCGTTTCTGGTATTCCTGCCGAAGCGCAATCATATCATTCGCTGGGTTCAGCTAGCCTCATTACGGGTGCTGCCACTAATCTCTCTGAATGGGCTTTACTTTCCTATATGGGTAGAATAAATTACGATTTCAGAGAGAAGTATCTTTTGACAGCTACCGTTCGTGCAGACGGTTCTTCTCGTTTTGGTAGAAATAACAGATTTGGTATTTTTCCTTCTGTAGCTGTAGGTTGGAATATTGCCAGAGAATCTTTTATGGAAGAACTAAGTTTCGTTGAAACTTTAAAACTTAGAGCTAGTTATGGAGCTATTGGTAACCAAGCTATTAATCCTTATCAAACGCAGGCTTTATTGGGAAGAACGTCTTATGCTTATGACAATACAGCTGGTTTTGGTTACAGACCAAATACTATTGGTAATCCAGATTTACGCTGGGAGACTTCAACCACCGCAAATTTAGGACTTGATTTTAGTTTATTTGCAGGAAGAATTAATGGTTCGGCAGAGTATTATAATACTGTAACAACGGACTTATTAGCTCCCCAGCCTCTGCCCACTTCAACGGGCTTCGGAGGATTTATTACAAACGTGGGTTCTACCCAAAATAGGGGCGTTGAGTTGACGCTATCTACTGTAAACGTAGATAAAGGCGGCTTTACCTGGGAAACAGATTTGATTTTTAATAAAAATACAGAGGCGATTTTAGAATTGGCTAACGGAAAAGTAGATGATATCGCTGCAGGTCGCTTTATTGGCAAACCATTGACTGTATTTTTTGATTATAAAAAATTAGGTATCTGGCAAACAAATGAAGCAGACCAGGCTAAAATTTTTGGGGATAGGGTTGGTCAGATAAAGGTAGAAGATTTCAATGGGGATGGCAGAATCAACGCCAGCGATCGCCAGATTCTTGGATCTGCCGTTCCAGATTTTGCCGCTGGTTTGACCAACCGCTTTTCCTACAAAGGAATTGATTTTTCTTTCTTCATTTTCGCGAGAATTGGACAAATGATTCGTAGCCGTTATCATTTAGATCAAAACAAACTTGCTGGACGATATAACAATATTGCGGTTGATTATTGGACACCAAGTAATCCAACCAATGCTTTCCCACAACCTGTGGTTACCCAGGAATTTCCGAAGTATGATAATTCCTTAGCTTATTTTGATGGTTCATTTATAAAAGTTAGAAATATTAATATTGGTTATAACCTGCCGAAAGCGGTCGTTGCTAAATTGAAAATGGAAAGTCTGCGTTTCTTCTCCAGCATACAGCAACCATTCATTTTCTCTCAGTATATCACCAAATATCAAGGTGTCGATCCTGAAACATGGGCTGACGGTGAGCAAGGAGTTGGCGGTGGTGAAGTATCGGGTTCTGTAAGCCCTGCTATTCGCACCATAACAATTGGGCTTAATGCCAAATTCTAATTTTAAATCTTCAATGAATTTTATGAAAACAATGCAAAAGATAAATAAATATTCAGTAGGAATTTTTCTTATTTTCCTGCTGTCAACTACTTCCTGCGGTGATTTACTACAAGAAGATGTAATTTCTGCTATTGGTAATGATTATTTAAATACCCCGGCAGGGGTAAATGATGGGGTAAATGCCGCTTATTCGTCTATAAGAGCATGGTATGGTACAGAGAGAGGTAATAATTTTACTGTCTTTGGGACTGACACTCATACGAATGGAGCAGACGGAAGCTGGAAATTTATGAATTTCTATGATAGCCAGTTTGATTCAAGAAACGGTCATGTTCAACAAATATGGGATGAATTCTACCGAGGCATAAATACTTGTAATGCGGTTATTGACCGAAGTGTAAACGTAAAAGGTATGCCTGAAGCTACTATAAAGCAAAGAGTGGCTGAAGCTAAATTTATACGTGCCCATAATTATTTTATCCTGACCCAATTATTCGGTGGAGTAGATTTGCGATTAAAAGAAACGCTAGCACCAACAAAAGAGGTTAGTCGTTCCACGGTTCAGGCCCAGTATGCTGCTATTATAAAAGATCTAACGGAGGCTATTCCCGATTTAGAGGCAAAAGCGAAAGCAACCCTTTATGGAAAAGCAACACGCCCAGCTGCTGAACATTTGTTAGGAAAAGTGTATTTGACTAAGAGTACATCAGAGGCAAAAGCTACTGACGATTTATCAAAAGCCATTCCATTACTGCAAAATGTTATCAATAATTACGGCCTTAAACTATTACCCGATTTTGGTTTGGTACATCAGCAAGGAAATGAAATTAATGATGAAGTAATTTGGTCAGTTCAATATACCCGTGACCCATTAACCAATGGAGGTGGAAATAACGCTCACGTATTCTTCCTTATGGAATACGATATTCAGCCAGGAATGCAACGTGATGTTGCTAACGGCAGACCTTTCAAACGATACAGGCCGACTACATATACCATTGATGTTGTATTCAAGGACAAAGAAAATGATAGCCGTTATAAAAAAACATTCAAAGATGTCTATTTTAGTAATAAGCCAGGCACCTATAACACTAGTTTCGATGGCTCTAAATCTAAAGTGACTTTTGCTGCTGGAGATACCTGCATATTTTTACCAGGTTATGAAATGCCCGTTGCAGAAAGAGCCGCAAAAAAATACCAGGTGTTAGTTCCTTCCAGATATGATGAGCGTATTTACCCTTCTGTTTCAAAACATATAGATGGAGGAAGAATTGACAGAACGCAATTTGAAGGAGGCCGCGATTATATTGCTTTCCGTCTCGCAGATACTTACCTGATGTTAGCGGAAGCTCAGTTGCTTTCTGGCAACAAAGATGCTGCAGTAGCAACGATTAATGTGGTTCGTAGAAGAGCTGCATTTCCTGGAAAACAAGCGGCTATGGAAGTTACTTCTAATCAGATGAATCTTGAATTAATCATTGAAGAGAGAGAAAGAGAGCTAATTGGTGAGCAAATGCGCTGGTTTGACTTGAAACGATGGGGCATTTTGGTTGAAAGAGTTCAAAAATATAATCCACAGGGAGCACCCAATATTAAACCTTTTCATGTATTGAGACCTATCCCTCAAGTTCAAATTGACAGGGTCACAGGAAATGCATCCGCTTTTCCTCAGAATCCTGGTTATTGATTTTTTTCTTATATTAGGGGTGGCTTTACGGTCACCCCTATTGTTTTTTATTAAAATGCTGAATAACATGAGATTTTCACCTTTCCTCTTTCTGGCTATTTTATCCTTCTTTGCTTTTGAAGCGATGGCACAGACTAAAGAACCGTCTTTTAAAAAACTTTTTAATGGAAAAAATTTAAAGGGCTGGATCGCCTCCGCTGAAAAAGATAGCTGGCAAGTGGTGGACGGTGTTTTAGACGTTAAAAGTAGCCCTGAAAGAAAGGGTAGTATTCTTTGGACAGAAAGAATTTTTACAGATTTTATTTTTCAAACTGATTTTAAAATGGGCGATGGCGTAGTGGATTCTGGGGTATTTTTAAAATCTGAAGCTAATCAAATTCAAATAGGTATTTCGGGTTCCCTGAAAATGGATAAAACAGGTTCTCCCTATATGCCCGGTAAGGGTTATCCCGTCACAGCTGCAAATATTCCTGACATACTTAAACACAGTGACTGGAATACCATGAGAATAAAGTGTGAAGGGAAAAATTTTACCGTTTGGCTCAATGGCATCGAAGTCCTTCAGTATATATCTGATACCATTCCTAATGAAGGACAGATAGGTCTTCAATTGCATCCAAAAAATGAAATGGCAATTCAATTCAGGAATATCCTGATTCAAGATATTTAACCCTTTTTAACATTTTAACATAAATATCAAATGAACTTACATTTTGGAAAATTCCTCTGTCTACTCCTCGTATCTGTTTCACAGATTAACTTACAGGCACAACTTAATGTACTGACAAGTCAAGAAAAAAAAGATGGTTGGGAACTATTGTTTAATGGTAAAGATCTTATCGGCTTTAAACAACTCAATGGCGAAGCCAAATACCGGGTGGAAGACGGCGCTATTGTAGGGACTACGGTGCCAAACACCCCTAACTCATTTCTGGCCACAGTGAAAGATTATGGCGATTTTATTCTCGAAGTGGAACTCAAAGTAGATAATTCCATGAATTCAGGAATTCAATTCAGAAGCCTTTCTTTGCCTGAAGTTAAAAATGGTAGGGTTCATGGGTATCAAATGGAAATTGATCCGTCAGACAGAGCATGGTCCGGCGGTATTTATGACGAGGCAAGACGTGATTGGCTTTATATTCCCAACATAAACCCTCAGGCGAAAACTGCTTTTAAAAAGGAAGCATGGAACAAATATCGTATCGAAGCCATCGGTCCGGTAATCCGTACCTGGGTGAATGGTGTACCTGTTTCTGCTTTAATAGATGATTTAACGCTTTCTGGTTTGATCGCTTTTCAAGTGCACGCTATTGGAAAAGATGCTGTCCCAGGGAAGGAAATACGTTGGAGAAATATCAAAATTAATACCAAAAATTTGAAGGCTATGCCTCTTGATCAAACCCCTGTGGTCAATTTATTAACCAATAAGTTGTCTGAACAAGAGAAATTCCAAGGTTTTGTTTCTCTCTTTAATGGCGCTGATATGTCTGGATGGAGAAATGTACATTCAGATAAAATGCCTTCTGTAAGATGGAAAACACAGGACGGAATCCTAATGGTAGGTGGTTCTGACGGTTCTGAAACAGGAAATGATATCGTTACAAAAGAAAAATATAGTGCTTTCGAATTGGTCTTCGATTTTAAATTAACTGAAGGTGCTAATTCCGGAATTAAATATTTTGTAGATGAATCCTATGATTCTAATGGAAAATCTGGCGTAGGTTTGGAATTTCAAATTCTGGATGATGCGAAACATCCTGATGCAAAAGAAGGCGTTGTTGGAAATAGAACGCTAGGTAGCCTTTACGATTTAATCCCTTCCATTAAAGTAGATCCCAGATTCCAAAAGAAAATTGGCGACTGGAATACGGGTAGAGTCATTGTTTATCCGGATAATAAAGTACAACATTGGCTAAACGGCTATAAAGTAGTGGAATATGAGAGAAAATCTCCTATCTACAAAGCATTGGTAGCTCGTAGCAAATACGTTAAATATCCAGGATTTGGTGCTGCTGACGCAGGTCATATTCTTATTCAGGATCATGGAGATAATGTATCTTTCAAAAACATCAAGATCAGAAAAATAAACTAATAAAGTTTAAATCAATAGCAATGAAAACAAACAGAAGAGATTTTATTAAAAAATCAGTCTTGGCTGGTGCCGCCATTGGCTTCTCTGCTTCTAGCTATGCACGAATTATAGGTGCAAATGATAGAGTTAGAGTGGCCTGTGTTGGATTTTCAGATCGTTTTAAAAGTTCTCATGTTCCTCCATTTAAAGAATTAATGGGATCTATGAATTTTGAAATGGTAGGCGTTTCTGATATATGGAAAAAACGTAGAGAAGATGGAAAAGCATTTATTGATAAAGCATTGGGTACTAATATTACCATGTATCGCAATAATGACGAACTCTATGCTTCTAAAAATGTAGATGCCGTTTTTATGAGTACCGCCGATTTTCAGCATGCACTCCATACGATAGAAGCTGTGAAAGCAGGATGCGATATTTATGCTGAAAAACCTCTGGCTGAAACCATGGCCGACAACAGAGCCGTGCTTAAAGCAGTGAAAGAATCAGGTAAAATTGTACAGATTGGTTCTCAAAGAAGAAGTGGTCAGAATTATCATGCCGCCGCTGATTTTATTAAAAGTGGTAAATTCGGCCCTATCGTTATGGTTGAATTGATGTGGAATGTAAATCAACCTGGTCGTTGGAGAAGACCAGAACTGGTCTCTCAATTGAAAGAAGAAGATATCGATTGGAAACGTTATTTGTTAAATAGACCTTTTGAAGCTTTCGATCCAAGAAAATACTTGGAATATCGCTTATTCTGGCCATACTCTTCCGGTATTCCTGGTCAGTGGATGAGTCACCAAATCGATACTGTTCACTGGTTCAGTGGATTAGCCCACCCTAGAAGTGCCGTTGCCAATGGTGGTATCTATCAGTGGAAAGATGGTAGAACCAATGCCGATACCTTAACGGTTGTCTTCGATTATGGTCCTGCTGATGATCTGAAATCAGGTTTCCAGGTTCAATTCACCAGCCGTTTCTCCAATGGTGCAGGTGGTACCAAAGAATTATACTACTCTAATGGTGGTATGATTAATCTCGATACCAATGAGATTTCTTCCGAAGGTGGTATGGGTGAAAGAGAGGCAAAAGCGATGGGTATGAAAGCTAATCTACTACAAGGCTTCAAACTCGAAGGAGATAAAGTGGAAACTTCTGCCAATACAGGGGGTGATCCACTTACGTTCAATCACATTAAAAACTGGATGGAATGTGTTCGTTCCAGAAAGCAGCCTAATGCCCCAATTGAGGCAGGTTACCAGCATTCTATCGCAACCATTATGTCAACCGCAGCTTACAGAAC
>Ga0208787_1000208_pt1 | contig 29552 bp, 26 predicted proteins | sample Wag4_2014_7_11_FD_187362 | JGI IMG/M metagenome (GOLD analysis project Ga0208787, IMG submission 187362) | Fresh water microbial communities from Ohio, USA - Utica-2 Time Series HT 2014_7_11 (SPAdes) (version 2) | ecosystem: Environmental > Aquatic > Freshwater > Water tank | place: USA: Ohio...
AGGTTTCAACGATGTCGGAAATTCAGCAGCCATTGCTGGTGGTGGAGTTATTTACCAAGAGGTTAATAGTTTGTATATTGGATCAAATGGAAGATATTATTTAAATGGAAGTGGCGGTGGGAATGCAATTAGTGTAAGATGTGTAAAAAATAATTAATTTATTTATATTCTTAAATCACTAGTATCCCAAATCCTATAGTTTGAAACTAATTTTACTTCCTTAGTAAAGTTGCCATCCAATACGTGACCCATTCCTGACCCAAATTGAATTGTAAAGGCCATTTTTGGGTGAATTCAACAATCAAGGAAATAAGCTTGATGATATAAACTGATTGTTTAGATAATTCTCAAATGTTGCTGATAATCAACTTAATACGCATAAAAAAAGCCAGTATCGCTACTGGCTTTTTTGTCGGGAAGACCAGATTCGAACTGGCGACCCCTTGCACCCCATGCAAGTGCGCTACCGGGCTGCGCCACTTCCCGAACGGGTGTGCAAAACTACATGATTTCTTGAAAAAAACACTTAATTTTGACCAATTCATTTCTTATGACGATTCTCGTCCAACAAGTCCTTATTAAAGATATAAACTCCCCGCACAACAATACTGTTCGGGATATCCTCATCCATAACGGTAAAATCCAGCAAATTGCTGAAAATATTACTGTTGCGACTGATAAAACCATTGCCCCTAATCATTTATCAGTTTCTCCGGGTTGGGTAGATATTTTTGTTTCTGGAACAGACCCGGGATTTGAATTCAGAGATGATCTTGACTCCCTGTCCGCTGCTGCTGCCCAAGGTGGCTTCACGCATGTCTTCCTGACACCCAATACACAACCGGTTACCCAAAATAAAACAGGTGTTGAATACATTTCCAGACACCAGGCTTCCGTTCCGGTTAAACTGCATCCCATTGGTGCAATATCCAAAAACACCGAAGGAAAAGAACTGACTGAAATTTATGATATGCACCAAAGCGGTGCTTTCGCCTTCAGTGATGGTAACAAGCCTGTTCAGTCTGCAGGACTCCTAATCAAAGCATTGCAATATGTTACCGCGTTCAATGGTACCATCATTCAGGTGCCGGATGATAAGTCCATTGCTCCACACGGACTCATGAACGAAAGTGTTGTTTCCACGCAAGTTGGATTACCGGGTAAACCTGCTCTTGCAGAAGAAATTATGGTGGCGCGTGATCTTGTCCTGGCTAAATATACGGGTGCACACCTCCACCTCACAGGAATTTCTTTGGCTTCATCTGTGAACCTGATCAGCAAAGCAAAAGCAGAAGGCATTCCGGTAACGGCATCAACCACCACGCATCACCTCACCTTTACAGAAAATGATCTCCTGCGTGGCTACAATACCAACCTTAAAGTCAATCCCCCACTCCGCGCTGAAGCCGACAGACAGGCCCTGATAGCTGCCGTTAAAGATGGAACTATCGATATCGTTACCACGCATCACACACCACAGCATACGGATGGAAAAATCTGCGAATTTGAATATGCGGGTTATGGGATGCTCGGACTGGAAGCGGCTTTTGGTGTGCTTCAAAATGCGGGTCTGACTGTAGATGAAATCCTGCAGGTCATCTGTTACAATCCAAGGAAAATATTTAACCTAAATGCATCAATCACTGAAGGTGCTACTGCAGACCTTACCTTCTTCAACCCTGATGAGACTGTAAGCTTCACGGCAGACAACCTTGGCTCCAAATCAAAAAATTGTCCCTATATTCACACTACCCTGAAAGGGAAGGTACTCGGACAAACATACCTTAACCAATCAAACTTGTAAAATGGAACCTAAAAAAGTAACCCATCTGATGGCCGGAGGAATCCTGGCTGGTGTTCTCATCTTATATTCAGTAATATTGATTGTTACAGATCAGCTGGCTAACCAATCGCTTACCTGGATCAGCTATGTGTTCATGATAGGAATCCTCATTTACTTTATCAGGGAATTTGGCAAGGCTAATGAAAACAACAAAACTTTTGGTGAGCTTTTTTCCTTTGGCTTCAAAGCCAGTGCTTTTGCCACCATCATCTTGTTGGCTTTCCAGGTGATATTCAACTTGCTTTTCCCGGAAACACAGGAACGTATCATGGAAATTTCAAGAGAGAAAATGGCAGAAGATCCTCGTGTTACCGATGAACAGATTGAAATGGCCCTGTCTTTCACCAAGAAATTTTACCTGGTGTTTCTGATTGCTGGAACCATATTTTCCACACTTATCTTTGGTGCAATCGGTTCACTCATAGGTGCAGCAGTAACCAAAAAGAATCCAACTTCACCTTTCCAAAACCAATAAATGAACATATCGGTCATCATTCCCCTCAAAGATGAAGCAGAATCACTGCCCGAACTGACCTCCTGGATCAAAAGGGTGATGGAATCCAATGCCTACACCTTTGAAGTGATTCTGGTTGATGATGGCAGCAGAGACAATTCCTGGAAGGTGATTACAGAAATTCATGAACAGGATTCCAGGTTCAAAGGGATCAAATTCCGGAGGAATTACGGCAAATCTGCTGCACTCAATGTGGCATTCCAAGAGGCTCAAGGGGATGTGGTTATTACCATGGATGCAGACCTTCAGGATAGTCCGGATGAAATCCCCTCCCTCTACCGCAAAGTGATGCATGAAGGATTTGACCTAGTAAGTGGTTGGAAGAAAAAGCGTTTCGATAATGTGCTGACCAAGAACCTGCCTTCTAAATTCTACAATGCCGTTACCCGTAAAATGTCTGGTATTCAATTGAATGATTTCAACTGTGGTCTTAAAGCCTATAAGCTGGAAGTCATCAAGAATATCGAAGTTTACGGTGAAATGCACCGCTATATACCTGTTTTGGCAAAATGGGCAGGTTTCGGCAAGATTGGTGAAAAAGAAGTAGAACACCGCGCAAGGAAATACGGTTCATCTAAATTTGGATGGGAGCGTTTTGTCAATGGTTTCCTTGATCTTACAACAATCATGTTCATCGGGAAGTTCGGGAAAAAACCCATGCAGTTTTTTGGACTGCTTGGCACCTTTTCATTCATGATTGGATTTGCAATCAGCTTGTATTTGCTCGTTTCCAAAATAATAGACTTAGAATTCCCGATAACTAACAGGCCTGCATTTTATGTAGCTCTTACCATAATGGTGATTGGTACACAACTGTTTCTTGCTGGTTTTGTGGGAGAAATGATATCCCGGAACTCGCCAGACAGAAACCACTACAACATCGACTCCAGGAAAGGCTTCTAATATAACAGTCTGATGCCAACACCGCAGCACATCGTTTTTATTGGTCCGGCTCACCCCTATCGCGGGGGTATTGCTTCCTTTACAGAGCGTCTTGCTACTGCTTTTCAGTCTGATGGTCATCAATGCATCCTTGTTACCTTCAGCCTGCAGTACCCTGGATTTCTTTTTCCCGGAAAAACCCAATATGCAGATAAGCCTGCACCTGTGGGATTAAAAATCTACCGGTGGATCAATGCTGTTAATCCTTTCAACTGGATTAAAACCGGATTATCTGTCAGAAATCTGAACGCAGATCTCATCATAGTAAGATACTGGATGCCTTTCTTTGCTCCGGCATTCGGAACGATATTGAGAATTGCCAGGTTTCGAAGCAATACAAGAATCATCTGTATTGCTGATAACATCATACCGCACGAAAAAAGACCGGGAGACAGTCAACTTACAGCTTATTTCAACAGCGCAGTGGATGCTTATGTGGTGATGAGTGAACAGGTTAAAGATGATCTGAAGAAACTGCGTATCAGCAAGCAACATGTATTTCACCCCCATCCGCTCTTTGATCATTTTGGTGATCAGGTTAGCACCTCTTTTGCCAGAGAAAGATTGAAACTGGATCAGTCCCGCGGCATACTTTTATTCTTCGGATTCATCAGGCATTATAAAGGTCTTGATTTGTTGCTTGAAGCCATGACAGATCAACGTATCCGTGAAAAGGGATACCAGCTGGTCATTGCAGGAGAATTTTATGAAGACGAAGAAAAATACAAGGATTATATCCGAAATAACAATTTAACTGATAACATAAGGCTTCAAAATCAGTTTATTCCGGAAGAAGAGATTCCGCTGTATTTTAGTGCTGCTGATGTGTTGATTCAACCATACAGGCATGCAACTCAAAGTGGGGTAACTCCCCTAGCGATGCATTTTGACTTGCCAATGATTGTTACAGAGGCTGGTGGACTGCATGAAATGGTAGAAAATGGAAAAACAGGACTTGTGGTATCCCCAACGCCCATTGCAATAGCAGATGGCATCATGCAGTATTTTAAAACAGGCAAAATTCATTTTCAGGAGCATATCCCAGCCTATAAGGCAGGGTTTTCCTGGTCTGGACTTGAAAATGCACTGATCAAACTTGATCATTCGATCATCCAACAAAAAGCTAAATAATTGTAAAACATACTATCATGAACCCAAAATACCTCAATTTTGAAAACAAAAAGGTGAATAGGTTCAATTTATTGGTTTTTTTGATGCTTGTTGCAAATGGACTCTTTGCCCAGGCACAGTTATTGGATGAAGACAGGATCTTTTTAGACAGCAAACAAGACAGCCTTGCGCATTATGGCAGACTGCTTGTTGAATCAGATGACGTGGCAGTCCGTTTTCGGTCAGATAGTTTTTTCACCCGCATCTTGATGCGTGCCCTCAAAACAAAACATTCCTTTCATTACCCTTTTGATTCGCTGCTCACTATTTCACGTGTTTATGCACCGGATAGTGCATTCAGGATCTTTACCTGGCAGGTAAGCAAAGACGAGGATGTACATAGGAGACATGGCGCCATTCAAATGAATACACCCGATGGCAGCTTGGTTCGTTTTCCGTTGATTGACAGAACAAGGTTGATAAACAATCAGGCTGATACAATCACCAGCAATGAATGGTGGATTGGAGCAATCTACTACCGTGTGTTGATGCATGAATGGCAACAGAAAAAGATTTATACCTTATTCGGGTATGATGAAAATTCTATACGGAGTACCAAAAAAAGAATCGAAGTGCTTCGATTCGACCAGGCTGGAAATCCGGTTTTTGGTGGACCATTCTTCAGTTTTGCGGAAGATACCATTCCCAAAAAGTCACAATCAAGGTTCTGGATAGAATATAAGAAAAATGGTAATGCCAGGATGTTATATGATGATGAACTTGAGTTAATCATATACGATCACCTCATTTCAGAATCCAATGAACCTGCAAAGAAGTACACCTACCACCCAGATGGAGATTATGAAGGCTTTAAATGGGTAAAAGGACAATGGATGCACATCGACAAGGTGTTTAATCAGAAACTTGAAGATGGACAGGCACCGTTTGTAAATCCAGCAATAGAAAAGAAGTTACCTCCAATAAAAAAGGATAACTGACGAATCAGTCATCCAATTTCAATACCGCCAGAAAGGCTTCCTGAGGAACTTCTACATTGCCAATTTGCCTCATTCGTTTCTTGCCTTCCTTCTGTTTTTCCAGGAGTTTACGCTTACGGCTGATATCACCACCATAACACTTGGCAGTCACATCTTTCCGCATAGCAGAAATGTTTTCACGGGCTACTACTTTTGCACCGATAGCGGCTTGAATGGCTATCTGGAATTGTTGACGAGGAAGCAGTTCTTTCAATTTCTCACAAAGCTTTCTGCCAAAATCTTGTGCCCTACTCCTGTGAATCAATGCAGACAGGGCATCAACCTTATCACCATTCAAAAGAATATCCATTTTAACGATATCACTTTCACGGTATTCGATGGGAACATAGTCGAATGAAGCATAACCCCTGGTCTGGCTTTTCAGCTTATCATAAAAATCAAATACAATCTCTGTCAGTGGCATTTCAAAAATCAACTCAACACGTGTTTGCGTAAGGTAGCTCTGGTTTATCAGCATGCCACGCTTACCCAAACAAAGCGTCATGATATTCCCAATGTAATCAGGTTTTGTGATGATTTGAGCCCGGATGAACGGTTCATCGATTTTGTCCATTTGCGTAGGTTCGGGCATCTCACTTGGATTATTAACCAAGATTTTTTGTCCACGTGTTCCATAAGCAATGAAGCTTACGTTGGGAACTGTAGTGATAACAGTCTGGTTGAATTCACGCTCTAGCCTTTCCTGGATGATCTCCATGTGCAGCAGTCCAAGGAATCCGCAACGAAATCCAAAGCCCAGGGCTTGAGATGTTTCCAGCTCATAAGTAAGTGAGGCATCATTCAGTTGGAGTTTATCCATACACTCCCGCAACTCTTCGAAATCTTCTGTGTTTACAGGGTAGATTCCCGCAAATACCATCGGTTTTACTTCCGAAAAGCCCTTTATCATCGGAGCAGGGTTGGCTGCAGTTACAATGGTATCACCCACTTTAACCTCCTTGGCATTTTTGATACCCGTAATCAAATAGCCCACATCACCACATTTCACTTCCTTTTCCTCTTGCATAGAAAGTTTAAGGATACCCACTTCATCAGCGCCATAATCCATGTCTGTTGACACGAACTTGATTTTCTCACCCTTTTTGATAGAACCATTCATGATTCTATAATACACGATAATACCTCTGAAAGAGTTGAAAACAGAGTCAAATATAAGCGCCTGGAGTGGTGCATCCGGATTGCCTTTTGGGCTGGGTATCCGAGATACAATAGCTTCCAATATAGCCTCAATGCCAATACCCGTTCTTCCGCTTGCAAGCAAAATTTCTTCTGGTTTACAGCCAATCAGGTCGATGATCTGGTCTTTGACCTCTTCAATCATGGCTCCATCCATATCTATCTTATTGATTACTGGAATGATTTCCAGGTTATTATCAACAGCAAGGTAAAGATTAGATATAGTTTGAGCCTGAATACCCTGGGTAGCATCTACCAACAAAAGTGCACCTTCGCAGGCCGCTAATGCTCTACTCACCTCATAGCTGAAGTCAACGTGACCAGGGGTGTCGATAAGGTTTAATGTGTATGATTGACCATCAGTATGCTTGTAATTAATCTGAATAGCATGGCTTTTGATGGTAATGCCTTTTTCCCGTTCAAGGTCCATATCATCAAGAACCTGATCCTTCATTTCTCTTTCACTAATAGTATTTGTTGATTGTAATAATCTGTCTGCCAGGGTAGATTTCCCATGGTCAATGTGGGCGATGATGCAGAAATTTCTGATATGTTTCATGAAAATTGATAATGATAAGGGGTTTAGATTCAAATCATTATGGCAGCGCAAAGTTAATCATTTTGAAATCCCTGTAAAACTTGTATTTTCGTCTTCTATGGATAATTTGAGAGAACAGTTTGAAGTGGCCGTGAAAGAAGTGGAAATGCTGCGAGACAGACCAAGTAATGACAGCCTTTTGGTATTATATTCGCTCTATAAACAAGCCAATACGGGAGATAACAACAATCCCCCACCCGAAAATCCTTTTGATTTTGTTGCTAAGGCCAAATATGATGCTTGGTTATCTCAGCTTGGCAAATCAAAAGAAACAGCGATGGGGGAATATATTGAGCTTGTTGAAAAGCTGAAAAGTTAATAAGCTAATCAGTTTTTTAGTCCGTTTATTACCTGTACAAATTCTGCAGCTATCAGTGAGGCACCTCCAACAAGTCCGCCATCAACATCCGGTTGCGAGAATATTTCAGAAGCATTTGCTCCTTTTACGCTGCCACCGTAAAGGATAGATATTTTTGATGAAGTTTCTTGGCCATATTTTGAGGCAATAACCTGACGCAGATGGGCATGCATTTCCTGAGCTTGAGCAGCCGTAGCCGTTTTTCCTGTGCCTATTGCCCAGATAGGTTCATACGCGATCACAATCTTTTCAATTTGCTGATTATCAAGGTGAAACAAGGATTGATTCAACTGTTGCTCTACATACTCATTTTCTGTTCCTGCTTCACGGACAGACAAGGGCTCGCCACAACAAAAGATAGGGGTTATCCCTTTAGCAAGACATAAATCAGTTTTTGCAGCAAGCATTTCATTTGTTTCTGCAAAATACTCCCTTCTTTCAGAGTGTCCGATAACAACATATTGGATGTCTATTGATTCGAGCATATCAACTGAAACTTCACCTGTATAGGCTCCTGAAGATTTGTGGTGGCAGTTTTGGGCAGCAATGGTGATGTTTTGTTTTCCTGAAACTGCATTTTGTGCTGGAATAAGGTATGGAAAAGGAACAGCAAAGATGATGTGTTGGTCACTTCCCAGTGTTTGGGTAGTAGAAAGAATATCATGGAGTAATGACATACCCTCAGAAAGTGTTTTGTTCATTTTCCAGTTTGCCGCAGCGATTTGTTTTCTCATGCTTTTTTGATTTGATTGTAAAGAGCTAAAATTTTATGGATGTAATCCGGGTCTGGCTGTTGATTTTTCATAGCCATCCAGTTTTTTATCTCAATGATTATTTTTTCTGAGTCATAGGTTTTACCGGTGTGGCATCCCCATGAAAACGCAGGTATGTATTTGGGAGAAAGAAGTTGTGCATCAAATACATGTGCGAAAATACCCAATATTGTCCCACTGTTCAACGAAGTATTGATGGCAGTCTTGCAGAAATCACCCATCAGTACTCCACATTTTGTTCCTCCTGGCTGAAATTCGTTATGACCGATATTCCAGTATTTGATGATGCCTGCTGTGTTTTTTAAGTTTGAACAAGAGGTTCCTGCTCCAAGGTTACACCATGATCCAATGAAACTGTCACCTATGTAGCCATGGTGACCTTTGTTTGAAAATCCCTGGAAAATGCTGTTCTTTACCTCGCCTCCAATGGTACATTCCCTTCCTATAGAGGTTCCACCATAAATGGTTGCTCCCATTTTAATCGTTGAGTGAAAGCCGATATAAACTGGCCCCCTTATGGCAGAGCCTGCCATGATCTGTGCTTCTTCATCAATGATGATCGGACCACCTTCAGTATTAAAATAACATTCCTCTACCAAGGCAGATTTATGAATGATTAGGCTGTATTGTCCAGTTTTGCGGTGTTTATCAGGATTTAAGCAGTAGTTGTCATTGTTTGTAAACAGGTATTCATCCTTGGTAATAGCGCTGGCATTATGCCTGATGAGATCCCAGGGGGAGTTGAGGTGTAAATCTAATGAAGTGTCAGGTCTGTTTTTACGCTTACTAATTGTTTGCGTGCCGAATAAGATTTCCTGAATGGGGGTCAGGTAAGTGAGCGGAAGAAATTTTTCCTGCAGATTATCTTTATACGGAATGGTATGATGCATGCAATTTTAGGCTGTGCATGAAATTAAGGAAAAAATAAACCCTCCTGATGGGGAGGGTTTCAAGATTATTTCTTGGCGTACTTTCTTTTGAATTTGTCGATCCTTCCTGCTGTATCCACCAAAATGTTTTGTCCGGTGAAAAACGGATGGGAAGTATTTGAAATTTCAAGTTTGATTACGGGATATTCATTACCGTCTTCCCATTTGATCATTTCTTTTGACTGTGCTGCTGAACGTGTAAGGAATGTAGTTCCATTACTCATGTCTTTGAAAACTACGAACCTGTAACTGTCTGGATGGATACCTTTTTTCATTTTATTGATTTTTAGGCTGCATGGATTTGGCCATGACATTGTTAAGTGTGCAAAAGTATAACTTATTTGTTTAAAAGCCTAATTTTTATCAGGAACGCATATTCTCAAATTGCAGCGGTAACGAGAGTTCGGCTTGGTTACATGCCTGAATAGCTTCCTGAAGGTCATCAATCTTCTTTCCGGTCACCCTGATGATATCATCCATAATCTGGGTTTGAACCTTCAACCCCGCATCTTTGATGATTTTGGTAATCTTCTTGGCATCTTCTTGTTTCAGGCCATTTCGAACAAGGATTTCCTGTTTGAAGGTTTTTCCGCTTGGATAACCATCTTTAGATTGATCAAAAGCGTGTGGGGAAATGCCTTGTTTGTTTGCCCTGTTGATGAGCACCTCCACCAGTTGACGCATTTTCATATCGTCTGATGTTTCGAGGTTAATTTTCATGTCTTTTTTATTCAGGTCAATCACAACCACAGAGTCTTTAAAATCAAAACGATTGGTGATTTCCTTTTTGGTGACATTGACTGCATTGTCAAGCAATTGTGAATCTACCTTGCTAACAATATCAAATGAAGGCATATTAATTAGTTTAAGCGGTTTTAGTCGGGTGTTTTTTGCCAAATTGAATCCAAAGCAAGATGCCAAACACCATCAATCCGGTTGATATCAGTTCAGCTTGTGTTGGATGAAACCCCCAGATATCATAGGTGGTATTAACCCTGATTTTTTCAATCATAAACCTTTCAAATCCGTTTAATACGAGGTAAATGGCAAAAAGTCTTCCCGGAACAGTAATTTTTTTCCTCAGTTGCCACAAAACCAGAAATAACAATGTACAGGCAATGATTTCATAAAGTGGAGTTGGAAAAACAGGGGGTGACAACTGGTTGCAGTATCCTCCTGAACAATCTTTTATAGGAACCCCTACTTCATTCACATTATGCGGGTAATTGTATGCCCATAACCAGTTAGGCAAAAAGGATAAACCCTTGAAACTGGTATGTGGGATACTGTCGAGGTGACCATGTTCTGCTACAAGTGCCCTGGTGAAATCTCCCCCATTCATCAGTGCATTGTGGAATTCCCAATCTGCAGCAGGTACTATTTTATTTTCAGCACTTACTTTATAGGCGCTATTGAAAATTCCCCAGTCACCATCTCCCGAAACGTGACATCCCATTCTACCAATAGCATAGGCAATCATCAGTGCAGGTGCAGCTGAATCAATCAAATGTCTGATGCCAATTTTTTTAGACCTCGCAAAAAAGAAAATAACTGTTGTCGCAAGAATGAGACCACCATAAAAAGTCAGTCCACTGGGAGAGAGGAGATTTCCAATAGGATCCTGAATAAATCTGTCCCAGTTCTCAAGGTTGTCGAAAATTTTTGCTCCAACAAACCCTGCTATGGCTGCATATACAGTAATGTCTCCTACCCGCTCATGCGGAAAGACCTTGATTGTTTTTTCTTCCGGCTTTGGAAGAGCCTGTTTTTTCTTTTCATAGTATTTCAGACCGGAGAATAGGATCCCCAAAAACAAACCACCTAACAGAGAACCCTGGCTGGAAAAAACATATTCCTGCGGATTAACGCCACTGTCATTGAAAAATACACCAATCAGTTTGTAGCCTACTAAAAAGCCAAACCCCAAATTCGACAGTAGTTCTGTCATACTAGCAGGTTTGCCAACAGTAATTTTCTCATCAATTGGAGAAAGGAGTCCGAGCGACTCCTTTCTCATCATTTCCATTCTCAACAGAATTGAAGCTACTACAAATGCAATAGCTACCAGGAATCCAAAAGAATTGATATACTGCGTGAAAACCGGAGGATTTGTTAGACCCAGTGCGTCCTTAAGGAAGAAATAAAGGTTAGGATACATAAAATCAGTTACAGTATTCTTCGTAAGCAGCCATGAGGTTTTGGGCAATCATCTGTGCAGGACGACCCTCGATCTGATGTCTTTCAATCATATGAACGAGTTGTCCGTCTTTAAAAAGGGCAACTGCAGGTGATGAAGGTGGGTAAGGTAAAAGGTACTCCCTTAATTTTTTTACTGCATCAACATCAAAACCTGCGAATGTGGTAGTGAGTCTGTCTGGTTTTTTGGTGCCATTGTGAACAGACATAACAACACCAGGTCTTGCACTACCTGCAGAACATCCGCAAACAGAGTTAATTACAACCAATGTCGTGCCTTTATCGCTTACCATTGCATCTACATCTGAAGGGGTGAGTAACTCTTCAAAGCCTTGCTCTGTGAGTTCTTCTTTCATTGGAATTACAATTTGTGCTGGATACATATTGTTAAGATTTTAAGCAAAGTTACACTTTTGCGGCTTTTGAGGTAACTTAGCACAAATAAAGTTTGGTTTGAAAAAACTCATTTTAATTCTCACTCTTTTTTTATTTTCACAGCTCAGTGCTCAGGAAAAAGCAGACACCATTATAGTAACCCAGGATACAACATTGAATCCTTTCTCAGAACCATTAGATACAGATACAGTTTTAAGGGTTATTAACCTCAATCCCTTCTTTACAATCCAGGTTGATTCTACTTTAATTTACGATTTTCAAATAAATAAACCCAAGGCTAATTATTTTTTCTATTTAAAAAATGCCCCTATAGGTGTGAAGTTAGACAAGAGTACCGGACTGCTATATTTCAAAGCTGATAAATCCTATTTTAAGAGTGGCAAGCTCAAATATGATATCCCTTATGCGGTAGAGCTGGGAGTTCAGAATTTGCGCAATGCAGAAGAGCGGTTTGAATCCAGTTTCACCTTGTTATTCTATAGTACGGAGGTTATTGTATCAAAATTGAAGCCTACTGTTGGGAATTTAATGTTTCTGGAAGAAGGGGACTCAATTCGTTTTAGGGTGCAGTGTGAGGAAGGATCATTTCCCGTTGAACAAATTACGATTATTACCAATGAACCTATTAGTAATTTCAAAACAGTTGTGAGGTGTAATGATGAATTTGCCTGGATGGTTCCATACGACTTTATTCGAGATAATGACACAGCCAAACAGAAAACTTTGGCCTTGCAGTTCATTGGTGCAGACAAATTCAGAAACAGAGATACAGCTCTTGTAAAACTGGTGATCAAACCGGGTATAAACTATATACAAAAGAACTTAGAACATCAGCAGGTTGCTGCTGAAATGAAAAAGTACATTACTAACCTGAAGCTGACTTTTTATGTAATCAGTACAAACATAAAAAATAATAAGTCAACCCGAACAGGATTTGACATAACAGGATCTTCCACTGCGATGCTTGGTACTATCCTATCAACGGCAGGTGAATCGGTTTCAGCTAAAAATGTTGGCAAGGTTTTACCCAGTGTTGGTTTAACCCTTGTACCAGTAAAAGAAGCGGTGGCTCCTAATAAAGTTCAGGAACAAAATACTGCTTCGCAGGTCAGGGCTACCATCAAACGCCTGGATTACATACTTACAGAAAATATGATGATAGGTGATAAGGATCCAGATATTCTTGCCAAAACAAAAAAATTAAGGGACGAACTTAAACAGTCTCAACTACAGCTTGTAGATCTCCCCATGGTTGAGTTTGATCCGAGGTACTCACAAGAACAGGCGGAAAAGTATTTCAACAATCCTAAAGTGAATAAGAAGTATAGGCTCAAAGTAAACTAAAACCTCAAAATTACATATACCCCAAAATCTTGAGCATACTTTGTGCTGATTGTTCCTTAGCATAAACCCAATCATGAAGTTTACCATGCTTGTCATAACCGATAATCACATGTTTGGGAGAAGGAATCATACAATGCTTTATACCACCATAACCGCTGATTTGATCCTGGTATGCGCCTGTATGGAAGAAACCCAGGTATAAGGGTTCATCAGGAGCATTACCTGTTAGTTTGGGCAGGAATACTTCATTCACATGTTCCTCAGAATCGTAGTAGTCGTGGCTATCACAGGTAATGCCACCCAATACAACACGCTGGTATTCATTTTGCCACTTGTTAATTGGTAGCATGAGAAATTTCTCTCCAATTCCCCAGGTATCTGGTAAGGTTGTAATAAAAGAAGAGTCAATCATGTACCAAATCTCCCTGTCATTTTGGACTTTTTCGGCAATGACGGAGTATATATGAGCCATACTTTCACCAACAGTGAAACTTCCAAATTCAGTGAAGATATTCGGCATTGGGACCTTGGCTTTTTTACAGGCTTTTTTAATCGTTCCAACAATTTCATTGATCATGAAAGCGTAATCGTACTCAAAACCAAGGGAATGTTTGATTGGGAATCCACCACCGATGTTAATGGAGTCAAGTTCCGGACAAATCTTTTTCAGTTGACAATAGAGGTTTATGACCTTGTTTAACTCACTCCAATAATAGATATCGTCTTTTATTCCTTTATTTAGGAATATATGCAACATCTTCAGTTGAAATTTCTCCTCATACCCCTCGATCTGATCAACATAAAACTCGAGGATATCCTTGGCACGAATACCCAAACGGGAAGTATAAAATGGAAAATTAGGCTCTTCTTCAGCAGCTACCCTAATACCAACTTTAAATGGAACCCTCACGCCCCGCTTATACCTGTCAAGTTCCTCTTTGTTATCCAAAATAGGGATGACATTTTTGAATCCCGTATTGATTAACCTTGATATTCTTGTTGTGTAGGGTTTTTGCTTGAAACCATTACAAATAATATAGGTATCTTTCGTAATCTTTCTCCTTTTATAGAGGTTATTAATTATTTCGATGTCATAAGCATATGAAGTTTCCAAATGGATATTATGCTGCAGTGCCTCTTCAACCACGAATGAGAAGTGGGAACTCTTGGTACAATAGCAATAGTGGTACTCACCTTCATATTTATGTTTCTTAAAAGCCTGTTGAAATAAATCCTTGGCTTTGTTGATCTGCGAACCAATTTTAGGCAAATAGGTAAGTTTGAGCGGAGTTCCATATTTATCAATAATGGCTCGCAAGTCTAACCCGTTGAAATGTAGGTTACCATCCTTCATTTCAAAGCCTTCCTGAGGAAAATAAAATGTTTGCTTTACCAGATCTGTGTAAGTATTGCTCATTGTAACCGGGAAACTAGTTATTTAGTAAGTATTGGATGGGCAAAATTAGTTTTTTTGCCTGTCTTGAAACAAAAAAACCGGATGTTTATTTAACATCCGGTTGAGTTCTTATCTTGAAATATTACTTGACTGACTGAACAAGTTGCTTGAAGGCATCAGGAGTGTTCATAGCCATATCTGCCAATACTTTACGATCAAGGTCAATTCCTTTCACTTTAAGTTTGTTGATGAATTCGGAATATTTCATTCCTTCTTCCCTAACAGCTGCATTAATCCTTACGATCCAAAGGCTTCTGTAGTCTCTTTTTTTCAACTTACGGCCAACATAGCTGTAAGTGAGACCTTTTTCCAGAACGTTTTTGGCTACTGTATAAACATTTTTACGTTTGCCGTAAAAACCTTTTGCTTGTTTGAGTATTCTTTTTCTGCGAGCCCTGGAGGCTACTGCGTTTTTTGAACGTGGCATATCTTAATTAGTTTAATTGAATGAAGAAAAGAGATTATTTCAGGCGCAATAACCTTTTTACGAAATCAAGATTTGCAGGATGAACCTGGCCTGTAATTCTCAATGCACGCTTACGCTTGGATGATTTTTTAGTTAGCAGGTGACCGCGGGTTGGTTTTCTGAAAGTGATTTTTCCTGTTCCGGTGACCTTGAAAGTTTTTTTGGCCCTTGAGTGGGTCTTTACTTTTGGCATAAAACTTATTTAAACGTTACCCCTGCTGGTGCCTTCGAACAGACGAAGAACTTGTTTACCATTTGGGAATAGTCCCTAAGGTTTAGCTTAGGGACTGCAAAATTATAATATTTTTTTAAAATAACATGGATATCATCAAAATATCCACATTTTTCTAGTTTCCTGATGTCCAGGTATTGTTTTCAGGTTTAAAGTCCGGGAAAATCTTCTGTGGGTCAATGGTTATCATCTTGAGTTCTTCCTGAACAGGAATCCTTGTTTTAACTGCAGCAGAATTTTGCCATACTTCAACTGGGAGTTTTTTAACCCCTTTGATACCTGAAATGGTTTCATAAGCAATAATAACAGGCATCGCACCTCTTTCCATGTTTTCTATGGTAACTATCGCACCGTTTTTGGCATTGTTTCCAACGTATTCAACCTTTGTTACTGCCTGATCGAGACGCATATTTTCAAGTATCATGCTTTTCCAAAACCAGCCCAGGTCTTCGCCTACACTGCTTTCTATGCTTCGGAAGAAATCCCAGGGTGATGGATGTTTGTAAGCCCAATCGCGGATATATTTTTTAAAAGCAGAATCAAATCGTTTTTCACCAACAATATGTTCTCTTAGTAATGTCAATGCAAATCCTGGTTTTAAATACAAAGACAAGCCAATATTTGATTCCTTCATGCCATCAGGGGTTTTCATAACCGCTTCTGATCGGTCGCCATACATGAATTTAGCCATTGCGTGGGCATCTCCGGCAGGCTGGGCATATTCCCCGTTGTTGAAATCTTTAGATGCGATTTCATTGATGAAAGTGTTGAAACCCTCATCCATCCAACCATATTTCCTTTCGTTGCTTCCTACGATCATGGGGAACCAAGTATGACCAAATTCATGGTCTGTTACACCCCATAGCGAAGCCGTTTTAGCATTGGAACCACAGAAAACAATACCGGGATATTCCATTCCGCCAACATTACTTGCTACATTGGTGGCAATTGGATAAGGATATTCAAACCAACGTTTTGAATAATTCTCTATACTTGCCTTTGTATATTCGGTGCTTCTCCCCCATGCATTGACACCATCAGAGCTGGATGGGTAAACGGATTGTGCGAGTGCTTTCTTTCCACTGGGCAGATTGATTTTTGCTGCATCCCAGATGAATGAAGCCGATGATGCCCACGCAAAATCACGGGCATTGTTGATGTGGTATTTCCAGGTGAGCTTTTTTGTTGCAGGTCTTGATGCAGGATCTTTCACTTCATTTCTTCCTCTGATTGTAACCGTAGCATCTGAATTGTGAGCCAGTTTGTAATTTTTGAGTTGCTGGGGAGTCATCACCTCTTCCGGGTTCAGTAGATCTCCGGATGCTACAACAACATGGTTTGAAGGTGCCGTTATGGCTACATCAAAGTTTCCGTATTCAAGGTAGAATTCACTTGCGCCTAAATAAGGAAGGGTATTCCAGCCCTGAATATCATCAAAAACACAAATCTTTGGATACCACTGGGCTATGGCATAAATATTTCCGTCAGCATTTTTTAAAATGCCAGTGCGATCAGCGCCATATTCTGGAACTGTGTAACTGAAATCAACCTTGATAGTAACTTTATCACCTGCGGCTTTGAGGGACTTAGGTAATTCAATCCGCATTCTGGTATCAGTAATTTCAGGAAGCAACACAGTTTCACTTGTTTTTCCTGAAACTGTAGAGAGCAATTTAACGGATGAAATGGTATATCCCCCTAAAAATGGATTTGCAGCATTACCATAGCGGCTTCTGCCTGCAGGAGGGAGTTTGGCAAATCCACGTGATTCAGGATTGAAAAGATTTTGTTCAAGTTGGAACCAAAGAAAATTCAGGTTATGCGGACTATTATTGGTGTAAGTCATGGTAACAGAACCTGAAACACTGTTCAGACTGTCATTCAATTCTGCCTTGATCTGATAATCTGCCCTATTTTGCCAGTAACCATTACCAGGTTCTCCATTACCAGTTCTAATATTGTTTCCGTATGAAGAATAGAAAAGTGGATTGAACAAGGCATTGGGGTCATACTTACTGCCTTGCTGATCCTGAGCAAAAGATGTCTGAATCAGAAATAAATAAGCAAATGCTAAAAGCTTACATTTAAAACGCATAACAGGTTGATTTTAATGAATATATACAAGTTATCTAAAGTGATTTTTGAGCTTGGTTTTGTTGACGGGTCTTGCAGAATCTGATACCAACCTGACCACAAAACCCAGTTATAGGAGCATCATTTTTTAGGATTGTCAATTCTATTTTTTCTGCCTGTATAAAGGTCGTAAATATTTTTTGAATGATTCTGTTTGACAGGTTTTCAAGTAAATCTTCTGTTTGAGCAAATTCGTATTTCAACAATTCAAAAACCGAAGCATAATCAATGGTATCCTCGAGCAACAAATTACCTTCAGCGATATTTGCATCGATAACCAAATTGATGGTAAAGTTTGTACCGGTTATTTTTTCCAGGGAATGAACGCCATGGTAACCATGAAGTTGAATATTATTTAAAAGTACTTGTATCATCATGATCCGAAAAATAGGTATGCTGTAAAAATAGCGGTTAGGATTCCAGCTAAGTCTGCCAGCAACATGCTGGGAATAGCATACCTGGTATTTTTGACACCAACAGAACCAAAATAGACTGCTATTACATAAAATGTAGTATCACTGCTTCCCTGAAATATTGCCGATAACCTGCCTGCAAAAGAGTCAGCTCCATAAGCATTCATAGTATCAATCATCATGGCCCTTGAGCCACTGCCACTCAATGGTTTCATGAGTGCAGTTGGAAGCGCATTGACGAACTGTGTATCCATACCCAATGATGCAAAAATTGTCTGAATCTGATCTGTGAGGAAAGTAAAAGCACCCGATGACCTCAGCACGCTGATAGCAACAAGCATGGCAACAAGGTAAGGTATAATTTTAACTGCAATCTCAAACCCTCCTTTTGCTCCCTCAATAAATGACTCAAAAACATTTACTTTTTTATAGACACCACCTGTGAGAAAAACGATAAAAATAAGCAGAATAAGCCCATTACTTAGCAAAGTGGAAAATTGTTCGATCTGAACCTGATTCAGGAAAATCTTAAGGTATGCAATCAGCAATCCAACAATGCCTGAAATTCCAAGTATCCAGGCTAAAACTACAGGCTGAAGCAGATTAATTTTTTGTTTGATAGAAACGATGATAAGCGCAGCAATGGTGGCAGCTGCAGTTGCTATCATACAGGGTATGAATATGTCTGTAGGATTTGCAGCTGGGGGATTAACAGATGCCCGCATAGCTATAATACTGATGGGAATCAGGGTTAGTCCGGATGCATGGAGCACAAGAAACATGATTTGTGCGTTGCTTGCCCTATCCTTTTCCGGATTGAGTTCCTGAAGACTTTCCATGGCTTTGAGTCCGAATGGTGTTGCAGCATTATCCAGACCCAATAAATTTGCTGAAAAATTCATCATCATATGTCCGTATGCAGGATGTTTTGCGGGTACTTCGGGAAAAAGTCTGCTGAAAAAAGGTGCAACCATTCTTGACATCAGATTTATGGCGCCGGCACGCTCCCCAATTTTCATAAACCCCAGAAACAGGGTCATAATGCCAATGAGTTTAAAAGATAGGTCAACACTGTCTCCGGCAGATTTAAAAATCCCATCTGTCATGGTTTTGAAAATAAGCAGATCACCGGTTATTACCCATTTCAGCAATGCAATAGAAAAGGCAATTATAAAGAAGAAAAACCAGATATAGTTAAGTGCCATTTTTCAAATATTCATGAGAAATCAAAATTCTCCTTTCTTGTGCCTTATCAGGCCATTAGCAGTATCTTTGCAGCGCAAAAAAATAACTCATGGCTTTACAAGCAGGCATAGTAGGATTACCAAATGTAGGAAAATCAACCTTATTTAACGCATTAAGCAATGCAAAAGCACAGGCAGCTAATTTTCCATTTTGTACAATAGAACCCAACGTTGGAGTTATAACTGTACCAGATGAACGTCTTTTTGCTTTGGAAAAGCTTGTAAATCCGCAGCGTGTAGTTCCTACCACAGTTGAAATTGTGGACATTGCCGGCTTGGTAAAAGGTGCCAGTAAAGGCGAAGGACTCGGTAATCAGTTTCTGGGGAATATCCGTAATACGGACGCCATCATTCACGTATTGAGGTGTTTTGAGGATGATAATGTCATCCACGTAGATGGTAATGTCAATCCTGTAAGGGATAAGGAAGTCATTGATACGGAATTACAGTTGAAGGACCTCGATAGTGTAGAAAAGAAGCTTGCTAAAGTGGAAAAGATGTCTAAAACAGGCGACAGGGACATTATCAGGGGCATTGAAATTCTTAAGTCGCTTAAATTACATTTGGAGCAAGGTAAAAATGCCAGGGCTTTTGAAATAAGTGATGAAGAGAACCAAAAACACTTGTATGATATGTTTCTCTTAACTGTGAAACCAGTTATTTATGTGTGCAATGTGGATGAAAAAAGTGTGGTTTCCGGTAATAAATTTACTGATCAGGTTCGTGAAGCTGTAAAACTTGAAAATGCAGAAATCATGTATGTGAGTGCTGCCATTGAAAGTGAGATTGCAGTGATGGAAAGTTACGACGACAGGCAGATGTTTTTAAATGATCTTGGTTTGTCTGAAAGTGGTGTTGTAAGATTGATTCGGTCAACTTACAAAATTTTAAATCTTGCAACGTATTTTACTGCAGGGGTGCAGGAAGTTCGCGCATGGACAATCACCAAAGGCATGTTTGCTCCGCAGGCTGCTGGAGTAATTCATACAGATTTTGAAAAAGGATTTATACGTGCTGAAGTAATTGCTTATCAGGATTTTGTGAATTTAGGTTCAGAAAATGCCTGTAAAGAGGCTGGCAAGATGGCTGTTCAGGGGAAGGATTATTTGGTGCAGGATGGTGATATCATGCATTTTAGGTTTGCAGTATAAATTTCACAAGACTTAATAAAAAAAGACCGACTGAAAAGCCGGTCTTTTTTTATGCTTACGTAACGTGAATTATTGTGGAAGCAATACCTGGTCGATTTTATGGTAAACACCATTTATGGCATGCCTATCAGTTGCAGTAATTTTTGAATAAACTGGATTTACTGCTCCTTTTACACCTTGAGATGCACTAAAAGTAAGCACTGGTGCTGTAGGAAGAGATGCTGAAAGCAAAGATGGTACTGGTGTTGCGGCTGTTGGGAGATTCGCTGCGAAAGCCCTTGCCAAAACTACATGATAAGCTAAAATGCCTCTAACAGTTGATGCTGGCAATAATCCAAAACTAGCTGGGGATTGAGGAAGACCTAAAAAAGCAAACAAGTTCATGAATGCTTGATTTGTAGGTGCCATGACAGTAAAGTTTGCCAATGGATTTGCCAGGAAATCCTGTAGCCTTGAACCAGATGGAACTCCTGCGTCTGCAGCAAGAACTGCAGCAACAAGATACTGTAAATCAGCATCACGAGCCATAGTATCAAGCAATACCCTTGAAGGCGGATTTAACATGGCAGCTGTAACATGTATTGCACCGTTTGCAGTATTAACGTCTGGTGTAACAACAGGTATATTATTAACCCATAAATTTCCAGCCCTTCTTGATGGAAAATTGCTGAAACGTACAAGTGGACTGGTATTCGGTGCCGGGATTATAAATGCTGTGGGCATTTGAACATTTGGAAATGACGTAGCAATATCATTTGACATTAACTTTCTACCAGGTATAATGTGATACTGCACAATGCTTGCAACACTTGCAGCCGGAAGTGCATTAATGACAGCTATGGAAATTCCAGAAGCTGCAAAAGCAGCATTACTTGGCGCAAAAACAGTAAATACATTGTTCTTGTCTGATACGGCTGTCATAAGTCCTGCCTTTGTTACAGCTGCCTTCAGTATTGAAAAATTGGTATTGGTGTTGAGTATCTCACCTATGGTACTTCCAGACTGAACAGGGGGAGCGACAGGCTCCGCCAGAGGCGTATCTTTATTACAAGAAGTGATACCAATCATTGCAACCAAAAAGATTGGAAGAATGTATGTGGATCTAGCGAATGTTTTTTTCATTTTATTTTTTTTACTTTATTATCAATACAGTTACTAGAAGATATTATATCCAAATGAAACATAATAAAGTCCGCCAATAGAAGGGTTTGCCAGTGCAGTGATATAATACTGGTTGAACAGATTGTTTGCACCAAGCCTTACAACTGAAGTGATTTTAGGCAATTTGTAACTTATTTGCGCGTCTAAAACCTGGTAAGAAGGAACAGAACCATTTGCCAAATCACTTTGATAATCAAATTCAGACTGGAAACGATAAACAAAATTGAAACCAAAACGCTTGTTTTTACCCAGGCCACTGTTTCCAAAAGTTGCATTTGCTCGGTATTTTGGAGCATTAAAATAAGTGATATAACCATCTGGAACATCACCTAGAATATCTGAAGATAAATTAGAGCTGAGGTAGAATCCTTTTTTAAATCTGTACTCCAAAGAAATACCATAGCCTGATGTTTTAACTGGCGTTGGTGAGTTGATCGGAAAAGAAATAACCCTTCTTGTTGCTGCATTGGTCACATCCAACGGACTTGGTGTAGTTTTTGTGGATTGTGCTACAATTACACGTGTTATGAAATTCTGATAATTCCCAAGGTAGCCATAGGCATCAACAAGTAACCTTGAATTGGCAAGTAATCCTCTATATCCAACTTCAAATGATGTTACCGATTCTGGATTGAATTCTGGTAAATCCTGAATCTTCAATTGCCCTGCTCCAAGTGCAGCTACAGAATAAACCGGGTTATTTGCCACATTGAAAAATTCTTTCATGGCAGGAACTCCCCCAGCTAAAATGGCACCACCTACAGCAAGATTAATGTACTGTTGTTGAACAGATGGGAAACGGTAGGCAGTTTGGTAAGAGAACCTGATATTGTTGTCTTTGGCCACTTTCAACAACATTGTTGCCCTTGGAGTGAAACGGCCTTTGAAATTTTCGTTCTTGTCAAAGCGTCCGGAAACTGTAAATTTAATAACATCTTTGGCAAAGCCTTTGGCAAGTTGAACGTAAGCACCATATTCGTTGATTGGAATTTTTCCGGCTGAATCAGCAAATAAAGTACCCTGTGAGTTTAATACAAATCTCCTGAAATTTCCTCCAACAAGCACTTCTGCAAACTTGCCGGTTAATTCACTTAGGTTATATTGTCCTTCAACTGAATAAAGATTTGTTCTATCAATTAAAAGGCCACCTCCCTTTGAAATGGGCCTTAAACGAACTGCATCATATAAACTTTGGAATCTTGCGCTTCCAGCTACCGGCCTTCCAACATCAGCCTGCGAGCGGGCCATATTGTGTGCATCTATATTGGAGAGACCACTGAGTTTTCCTCCGAGAAATGCTTGTCCATACTCAGTGTACCACTGCTGTGAAGACTTCCAAGATTCATTGAAAAGTCTGGTTGAAATGGTTGTATTATAAGTTTGACCTGCATTTTCTTGTGTGGTATAAGCACGAATCATCCAATCCTTGTGTTTGAGTTCCAACTTATATTGTCCAAGTTTGAAATCAATAATAGAATAACGTTCACTTCCAGTATAAACGGTGTTTCCAGTTCCCCAGTTTCCTGAAAGAATTGCATCAATGGAATTAGTTATTTTATAGTTTAAGGAACCTCCTAATTTGAAATTAATCGTATTGGGGTTGGTTACTTCTTTTTCTGAATATCCGGTTCTTGAAACTAAATTAGGAGAACCTGTTAGAGTAGAAATATAAGGAGCCAAGAAAGGAGCTTGACCTGCTATACCATTGAGAACAAGGTTTAAATCCAGGCTTGTTTCATCACCATAATAATTGAGTCCATCATAATTAGGGTCAGTAGTTCTTGTACCTGGAATTACATTATTAAAATTACTGCCAGGTGCCCTGTTTATATTTCTATTGTCACCAGCTAACCAATCCTTTGCCTGGATGATTCCTGCAGTAACTTTGTATGCGAACCTGTCTGAAACTTTTTTTGCATACCTAACATCCCAGTTGTAATAGGGTGATGGGTCACGGTATTTTCCATCGGTATGCATCACACCATTCTTCATCTGAAAAGATAATCCCTGATATTTAAAAGGGTCTTTGCTATTAACTAACAGAGTACCATTCATACCCCCCGGACCATATAATGCAGAAGATGCACCTTGCAAAAGCTCCATACTCTCAACATCCAATTCATTAATTGAGGCAATACTTCCAACAGGGAAATTTAGACCAGGTGCCTGATTGTCCATTCCATCAACTATCTGCGTAAAACGGGTATTGCCACTTCCAGCAAATCCCCTTGTAGTTACTGTTTTGAAAGTTAAACTGGAAGCCACCATGTCAACACCTTTCAAATTGGTTGCCATATCGTAATAGTCGGCCGCAGGTGAGTTCCTGATTGCTGCGGCACTAACACGCTCAATTGAAACAGGCGATTCAAGAATTCGAGTTGGGGTTTTTGTGGCTGAAACAACAACTTCTTCACCTAAAGTTGATGCAGGATTGAGTGAAACCACCTTCATTTCACCGGCAGACGCTACATTCATTTCTGTAAGCGTGAATCCTATTGAAGAAAATGAAAGGGTAATGGGAAATTTGGTATTTGAAGGTAGACTTAACCTAAAATTACCTTTGTTATCTGTAAAAGTACCAATGGAACTTCCTTTCATTGTAACAGAAACAGAACCAAGAGCATCTCCCCCTGCAGAACTTTTCACATTTCCTGAAACAATTACATTTTGCGCATTAACAATAGCCGGCAGCATCAATAAGAACAATGCCACGTAGCGAGCCATTCTTTTCATAAGCAGTAGTTTTGATCAATTTTTTAACAAAATAGGGATTGTTCCCATCATAAAAAAATTTTGAAACAATTAAGAAAGGATAATGTTCAAACTTGGAAAAATTGGCAGTCTCCCTATCAGGCTATAATTTAGCAGAATGGAAAGTGTTCAATTACCCGGACAAACATCTTTTTATTCAGGAAAAGTAAGAGATGTTTACACAATTGACAATAAAATACTGGTAATGGTGGCCAGTGATCGTATATCTGCATTTGATGTTATTTTGCCAAGGCCAATACCTTTCAAAGGGCAGGTTCTCAATCAAATTGCGGCATATATGCTCGATGCCACAATAGATATTTGTCCGAATTGGCTTATCGAAGTTCCCGCTCCTCAGGTATCTATCGGGTATAAATGTGATCCATTTAAAATTGAAATGGTAGTTCGTGGCAACCTCGTTGGACATGCCTGGAGAACGTACCAAAATTCTCGAGTTTTGTGTGGTGTCACTATGCCTGATGGCCTTTCAGAAAATGATTTTTTCCCAGAACCTATCATTACCCCAACAACTAAAGCTTCAGAAGGACATGATGAAGATATTAGTGAAGCCGAGATTCTAGCTCAGGGTTTGGCAACTCCTGAAGAATTGGAAACATTAAAGAAATACACATTACTTCTTTTTGAGCGAGGAAGAAAACTTGCTTCGGAAAGAGGGTTAATTCTGGCAGATACAAAATATGAGTTTGGAAAGATAAATGGGCGCATTATGCTAATGGATGAGATTCATACCCCTGATTCCTCTCGCTATTTTATAAAAGAAGGATTTGAAGAGAGACAACAAACTGGGGAAAGACAAAAGCAACTTAGCAAGGAGTTTGTGAGGGAGTGGTTAATGTCGAATGGATTTATGGGTAAAGCCGGACAAGTTATTCCAGAAATGACAGATGAATGGATAAATACCATTTCAAGCAGGTACACTGATCTTTATGAGTTGATTATTGGTGCTCCATTTAAGCCTGAACCGATGACCCAGGATCAAACTAAACTCAAAATTCTTGAAGTCATTGATAGAATAAGATAATCAAGATTTCCTTGTATGAAGCAATGACTCCATACGAGATTTAGCTTTATTGAACACATTCCTGCCCTTGTCTTGGCCTTTTCTAAGTTTTTTCTGTTCTTTTTCATCAAGAGTAAGCATATCCTTGCATGAAGTGCTGCAGCATCCATTCAATACAGAATTGCATTTTTCACATTGTATGAACAGCAGGTGACAACTGCTGTTGGCGCAGTTAACATGATCATCGCAAGGTGTTCCGCATATATGACATTGTGCAATAATGTCTTCTGTTACCCTCTCCCCTAGCCGTTCATCAAATACAAAATTTTTACCTATGAAATGGTTTTCCAAGCCTTTTTCGCGTGATTCGTTTACATAATTGATGATTCCGCCCTCAAGGTGAAATACATTCTTATATCCCTTATGCAGCATCCAGGCACTTGCTTTTTCGCACCTGATACCCCCCGTGCAATACATGATAATATTTGTATCTTTTTTATCCTGAAACATGGCATCAGCCATTGGTAATTGTTCCCTGAATGTATCACTGGGTATTTCAATAGCAGATTTAAATCTGCCAACCTCATATTCATAATGGTTGCGCATGTCAATAACCAATGTTTGGGGATCTTTAACCATCTCATTGAATTCGCTAGCATTTACATACCTCCCTTTCCGTTCCATGGTGAAATTTGGATCTTCAATGCCATCCGCAACAATTTTAGCTCTTACTTTAATGTCAAGAACATAAAATGAACTATCCTTTTCTTCAACAGCTTTGTTTAATCGTAATCCATTCAAATGTGGATGACCGTAAATGAATGTTTTCAACAGGTCAAAATGTTCGACTGGACAGTTTATTTGTGCGTTAATCCCTTCTTCAGCTACATAAATTCTACCATACACCTTCCATTTATTGAGCTGCAGGTACCAATTATCTCTGAAAATTTTGGGATTTTCAATGGGAAAGTACGCATAAAAAGAAAGGGTATTTCTGGGTGTTTTATCCTGTAAGGCACGGATTTTTAACTCCTTTCTGGATATTCTATTATGCAAAGTTGCCATATATATGATTTTAATTCCTGTTTAATGGAATCCTGTTTGCATGACAGGCAAAATCCAACTTAACAAAGTTAAACTAAATCGATTATGGTATTTGCTTAATAATCGGAAAAAAGAGTTGAAAATCCCCTGATACCTATTCTAAAACCATTATAATTCATGCCATCTTTTCCCAAACCTTTCACATAATCTACCCTGAAAAGCTTGGCAATATTATCAAGCCCAATGAATATTTCCTGGTAATTGATGTTTTTGAGGAATAAAATATTGCTTCCGGTTATCAATCTGAAGTTTAGATTTCTTACTAATGGGATTTTATTGGTGAGCAATCCATTTAGTTTATATTCAGTATGTATGGCTCCAAAAATATTTGCATTATTAGAAAAGGCATAAAATGGAGCCAGTTGAAATGTTTCAAGATAAGTAGTTGCCTTACTTGTAAGGTTACCTGCATAATGATGATAATCGGGAGTTTGCAAATTATTTGAAACAAGGAATCCTGCCATCATAATATTATACCTGAATTCCCCTGCCAATTGTAAACTCACATCACCTTTTACGGATAATTTCCATTTATCATATTTTACATCACTTCCCAAAAATCCATTAATACCTTTATTATATTGGATATAGATTAGGGGTGATTTTGAAAATGAATTCACTGATCCATCAGGTAGCTCAACATATCTTGCACCTGTTCTGATTTTCAGTTTAAGTCCTGCATCAAGAGCCTGGTGTCTTGTTAAAGGCAGATTTAATACCTCTTCAGGATAGTTAGGTGAAATCTCACTCAAGTTTTTATATTTTCCCCATTGCCCTGCTCCTGCAGTATTTACAAGTGGACTTCTATCCTGATAAGCAATACTTAATTCAAGATTTATGGATTTTAAAATATCCCGTGAGTGACTTAACTGGAAAAAATCAGCCTGATATAATTTTAAGTAGTTATTTCCACCAATCAAGGTGGAAAATGTGTTCATGACCTGTGGAATTGGGTTGGCATTATTAAACTGAAATATTTTACTTCCAACTGCGATATTGAATTTTTCATCATATTTTTTACCGGTATTTAAATTTGCGGAAATAAATCCAGTCAGATGCCTGTTACTAACACCATACCTCAAAACAGGTGTTATAGCCAGTTTATTACTATTTTTCAACTCTTTGTCTAATGTACCTGAAAGTTGAAGAACAAGACCCTCAATAGTATTGAATCCAACTGATTTCAAAAGTGGATCATAAGTAAAAGATTGTTTTTTACTTCGTTTCTGTAGAGTCTGACCATTTAAAGTAAGTCCAAGAAAGGTTGGTCTGTTCTGTAATCTATCCAAGGAGTCAAGATATACAGGATCTTTTTTTCTCCTCTCCAAAGAATCTTTTTTTATAAAATCTGCTTGTTCAATTGCCAATAACGGAATCGGTCTTTTTTGTGACCAATATAAATCGGAATATTGATTTGATAATGAGTCATACTTAATAAGTGTATTTCCAAATGTTTTTCTGGTTGGGATAAAATTCAAATCATAATTTTCAAACAGCGTATTGAAGTAACCAGCAGCTTTAAAACCAAGTATGCTTACTTCAGGAAAAATATTCTGCGAATTAATTAGCCAGATATCACCTGCAACTGGTTTGTATTGTTGAACAATTTTGATTTGATCTGCAATTTCCAATTGTGCAGTTTTTGTAAGCGTCAGTTCAATTGAATGAAAATTCCAGGAATTTTCAATTATTTCTATATATCCAGAAAACAATGGTTCCCAGACTCTTTTTGGGAATACCTGAATCCTGTTAATCATTTTACCATTAGAAGCAAAAGCACCAAGATATTTATATTCATAAAAATTAAAAGCGCCATCTGCTATTGGGGAAACAAATCCGCGGGGATTAAACGCTTTGGGAAGTTTGACAATATTATCATAAAATGATATAAAAAAAGGTGTGGCCAAACCAAGTCCATTTGTTTGCCCGCTTACTCTCGTTGAAATAACATTAATCCTGTATTCATCAGGTTGCCTGAACACAATGTCAGCAATTGTTTCGGAGAGAAATATTATTTTTTGTTTGGATGTGTCACCATCCTCGAAATCAATTCTTTGTCCAAGAATAATTTCTGGGAAATCAACTGTACGAATAAGACCTTTGATATAGGCCTGACAACTGAAAGATTCAACCTGGCTTAAGTGGTATTTTCTTTTTAAAATGGCATTTCTAATAATTTCATTTGCAGGATCTTCTTTGCTTTTTTTTATTATTACCTCATTTAGCATCAGTACTGTAGGTAAAAGCTTGAAGTCCACTCTTAAACTATCCCCTGAAATTTGTTTTTCAATAGTTATTTCCTTGTATCCAATATACTGACATGTTATTGCATAACTTCCGGGATTCAATGTAATGCTATACTGACCTCCTTCATTGGACATACTGGTTTTCTTCAATGAAGTCACCGATATTGTTGCAAACGGCATAGGATTATTATTCTCATCTGTTATTTTGCCATATAGAACAGTTGCGAATACAACAGAATGAGATAATATGAAATAAAGGGATAAAAAAAATCTGTTTAAAACTAATTTCAACAGTTTGAAGTTAATGTATTACTTTTTAAAAAATAACATGAAAGACCTGCCAGTTATAGCTGCAGTTCCAGCAGTAAATGCACTTATAAGGCCGCTAACTGCAATCAATAACGCTGGAGAATCCTGTTTAAGTACCAACAAAGCAATACGATTGGCAAGTATGTGATCATTAAGTACGCTAACTGTAAATATATAGCCACAAGAAATAAGACAAACGCCTATGAATGTTGTTAGAAACGAAGCAAGATAACTCTGATACAAGAGAATACCTACCAGTAATCCTGCAATAAATGAGCACCACCAGGGTAAAAATAATCCTAGGGCGAAGTATAGTAATCCAGAAATTATTGTTGCTGCTAAATGCTTGATCATACTAATCAGTTTATGCGGGATTAATAGACATTTTCCACTTGAATTTACCCGCCTTTACATCAACAGGATCCATTATGAAAAGTTTGAAATACAGACCATTGGTCCAATCATTTATGAAGTTATCATAAAAAATACTACCCGGGTTGCCACTTTGTCCGCCAGGATAAATACCATAGGCATTTGTTGGCGTAGTCATTTCTACAATCATGCGCCAACTGGGACCATGATCATGCTGGGTTGCGTTAACTATGCCCTTACCTCCACCATTCAATAA
>Ga0208787_1000209_pt1 | contig 29551 bp, 24 predicted proteins | sample Wag4_2014_7_11_FD_187362 | JGI IMG/M metagenome (GOLD analysis project Ga0208787, IMG submission 187362) | Fresh water microbial communities from Ohio, USA - Utica-2 Time Series HT 2014_7_11 (SPAdes) (version 2) | ecosystem: Environmental > Aquatic > Freshwater > Water tank | place: USA: Ohio...
CTCATACCTAGTGCTTTTTGACCGAACTAAGCATTTGTTTGCTAACTGCTCTATTTCGGCATCTGAATCAGATCTTTGAGCCAACACGAGCATTTCATCTATTTCTGATAAGTCAACATTTAGATCCTCTTCCAACAACTGAGCATGTACCCAGCTGGGTGAAACCCAAAACAATAACACCAGAATCAACGTAGTTCTCGCGTTGTGAATATGTAATTTCCAAGCTAACACTGCCTACAAAGGTCGAAAAAAAGTATGATTCATGCGTCTAAGCAAACGAATTCCATTTTTTATTTATTCCTTTGCGTCATGCTTTCTGTACATTCTGATACTTATTTTATGCAGCAGGCTCTTGCTCAAGCTCAACTTGCTTATGACCTTGGGGAGGTGCCGGTTGGCGCTGTTTTTGTTTGTGAAAACCGAATAATTGCACGCGCCCATAACCAAACAGAACAATTAACCGACGTCACCGCACATGCTGAAATTCTAGCTTTAACGGCAGCATCCAATTATCTAGGAAGTAAATACTTGAATGATTGTACCCTTTTCGTAACCTTAGAACCTTGTGTTATGTGCGCCGGTGCACTCGCTTGGGCTCAGGTAGGTCGTATTGTTTTTGGCGCTTCTGACGAAAAAAGAGGCTTTATGCTTTTTGGAGGGAAAGATTTACTCCACCCTAAAACCAGGCTAGAGCTAGGAATTATGGAAACTGAATGTGCTGCTCTGCTTACCTCGTTTTTTAAGGCTCGACGATGAAAAAAGATGTTTTTTCAAAAGAACCAGCATTTATGCTTCCAACCCTTCATTGGGCCGGATGGTTGCTAGTAGCCGCTCTGTTAGCTTCTTTAATTGGTGGCGTCATATTCATGCTCCGACCACAAATGGATGAACGTATATATGCTCGGTATAGAAATATTCCTAAAGCAACCTTTTTAGAAAACCAAGAAGCCCGCTTTCAACTACTACAAGAGGCTTCTTCGGCCTTTAATGCAAAAAACTATAGTAAAGCACTAAGACTTTTTGAACAAGATAGTTCCGTTGAGTTTCACTACGAAAAACAATTGTTATCTGGAATTTGTCTGCTTGAACTCAACCGCGCAGAGGCGGTTATCTCTTCTTTCCAAAAAGCGAAAGAGCAACATCTTCCTTCTTACATTAATAAGGAAATAACATGGTATTTAGCCCTAGCATACCTACGTAACCATCAAAGAGATCTTTGTATTAATACCTTGCTAGAAATTGTTGATGAACCACGGAAATCCGAGGCTCAAAACGTACTTAAGCACCTCCTTTAGTTAACAAACAGGAAAAGCTATTTAAACGGTACAACTAAATCTGAACAATTAAATAATCGCAACTAAGATGGTTATACCTATCTTTTTATCCTAAATTTTCGTCTACCTTGTACCTGTTTTCGACCTAATTAAAATTAACTACTATGAGATTAGTATTACTGTTTTCACTGCTACTTTCTACAACTAGTTGGGGCCTGACCCAAAAAGGGTCCTTTTCTTGGTCACCCGAAAAACCTGTGGCGGGATCTACCATCCAACTATCCTATACACCGCCCTCAGAAAAAAAGCTAACAACCAAAGAACTAGAGCTTTGCATCTTAGAATGGATAGATAATCGCCCAAAAGCAAGAGTTATTCCCTTTACCAATAAAAAGGGGGTATTTACAGCTACCTACGAAAGCTCAGAAGACGTAAAGTGTAGTGCGATCGCCATTCGCTTTGGCGAGAACTGGGATAATAACAATGGAGAAGGTTATTTTATTCTATTTCACGATGCTTCTGGAAAAATGGTTCCTGGAGCAGTTGGGGCAAAAGCAAGTCTCTATCGTGATCATGGATCGAGCTTAGCACTCGACAGGAATGCTGGATATACCTATGAATTGTACGAACAAGAATTCAAGGAAAATCCAAGCCAAAAATTACTTTTTATCGAAAGCTATATAAAAGTCTTGTTAGGTACAATAAGGGGGGATGCTGGCAAACAGGCTGCGTTTAACCTACTAGATGAATTAGCTCAACAAGAAAATATCTCTGAACCTCAACTAAAAGCAATAGTTGCTAGCTACGACCGACTATCGGCAACCGACAAAGCCACTACCTTAAGGCAGAAAGCTGTTAATCAATACCCTAATGGTTGGTTTAGTAGGGAAGCGTTGCGCCTGAAAATCAAACAAGAGGCTAGTATCGATGAAAAAATAAAGTTAGCCTTGGATTACCAAACAAAATACAACCAACCAACGGTTGATGAAAAAGACGATCTTGATAGAATCTGGGCTGGCATCCTCCGGAATCTTGTTGGAGCTGAACGCTATGAAGAACTTCTTTCATATTCTAACTCGTTGCCACCTGTTATGGCCGCGTCCTCCCTTAATCAAGCTGCATGGAAGCTCTTAGAAAAAGGTGAAAACCTAGATTTAGCCTCAAAACTAGCAGCTTTAGCCGTTGATAAAATTCAAAAGGAAAAACTAAGCCCATCTAAAGATGTACTCAACAGTACTTTTTTATATAATTACATACAATTACTAGATGGAAATTTGGCAGCATGCGCGGATACGTACTCATTTGTCTTAGAAAAAGCCGGTGATAAAAATAAGGCATTAGAGCTTCAAAAACTTGCATTAGAAGCAAGTGACTCCAATGACCCCGATATGAATGAACGATTCGTTTTGCTGCTTCAAGCCACGCAATCAAAAAATCTATTGGAGGCAACGCAAGATTTTATTCGAAAGAATAAAGCAACAGATAGCGTTAAAACAATATTTACCCAACTTTACACTGATAAATATGGAGCAAAAAAAGCAGATCTAAAACTTTCAGAGCTGGTGGAAGAGGGTAAAAGGGCTGCTCTTGAAAAGCTTAAAGAACAAATTTTAGATAAAAAAGCACCTGTATTCACTATTAAAGACCTTTCAGGTACGGACATTTCCCTAGAAAAATTAATGGGAAAGGTCATTGTTATTGATTTCTGGGCTACTTGGTGCGGCCCCTGCAAGGCATCCTTTCCTGGCATGCAAAAAGCTGTTGATAAATATAAAGATGATCCAAACGTCGCTTTTCTATTTATTGACACATGGGAAAACGGTGAAGAAAAAGAAAAAAACGCTGCAAAATTTATTCAAGAAAAAGGTTATTCCTTTCAGGTATTAATGGATAACGACAATCAAGTTGTCTCAAAATTTGGCGTTTCTGGCATCCCGACTAAGTATATCGTAGATAAAAAAGGGATTATCCGATTTAAAAGTATTGGATATTCCGGCTCTCCAGATGGGTTAGTTGAAGAGCTTTCCCAAATGATTGAAATAGCTAAAAACAAGTAGTAAAAGTATCGAATAAAAACAATCTCGTACCTTCGCAACGAATGAGTCCTAGAGATATTCTTTATACGATGTTCGAAAACGATCCATTTAGTAAATGGCTCGGTATCCAACCAGTAAACGTCGGGGTCGGTTATTGCACATTGCAACTAACCGTTCGAAATGATATGCTCAATGGTTTTGGAATGGCCCATGGAGGTATCTCATTTTCTTTAGCAGACAGCGCTTTCGCCTTTGCGTGTAACTCACACGGTAGACAAGCGGTGTCTATTCACTGTACTATTGAACACGTTGCTCCCGTCTTTGAAGGAGACGTGTTAACCGCGCAGGCCCAAGAAGATCATCTTGGCAATAAAATCTCTAACTACTCCATTCTTGTGACTAACCAAGACCAAAAAACGATTGCTCTCTTCCGAGGCGTCGCTTTTAGGAAAGAAAAAGAATGGTAACAAAAATCTAAATAAGATAATATATGCTCATCCCGCAAATATCTGATCAACAAATAAATGAATTTATCTCCGCAGCACTCTTTGAAGACGTACATGAAGGAGATCACACCTCGCAAGCTTGCATTCCAGCATCGAGTAGAAGTAAAGCAATATTAAAAATCAAAGATTACGGAATTATTGCTGGCGTCGAATTGGCCGAACGAATTTTTGCCCATGTAGACCCTAACTACTCCATAAAAATCCATAAAAGAGATGGTGAAGATGTCTTCTTCGGACAAACAGCTTTTGAGGTGGAGTGCAATTCGAGAGCGCTTTTGCGCGCAGAACGCCTCGTTTTAAATAGTATGCAAAGAATGAGTGGAATAGCTACCTTAGCTAGTCGATTTGCATTCGAAGTTGGCGATTTACCCGTTAAAATACTTGATACAAGAAAAACAACCCCACTTATTCGCTTTTTAGAAAAATGGGCAGTGAAAATAGGAGGATGTGAAAATTATCGTTGGGGGCTCTATGATTGGATGATGATAAAAGATAATCATATTGAGGCTTCCGGAGGTATTACTGCTGCCATCAACCGCGCACATCAATACCAACAGGAGAACAATCTGCAGCTTAATATTACTATTGAAGTTAGAAATCTAGTAGAGCTTCATGAAGTACTTGAAATTGGTGGTGTCACACGCATCATGTTTGATAATTTTGAAATTCCAATTCTTGCAGAAGCGGTTGCAACCGTAAATAAAAAATTTCAAACAGAAGCCTCCGGAGGTATTACTCTTCAATCCGTTCGTAAATACGCGCTCTCCGGTGTCGACTTCATTTCAGTAGGGGCTCTTACTCATTCAGCGCAACCACTTGATTTAAGCCTAAAAATTGTGGGATAGTTTGTACTACTCTTCTAGTCCATATACTCATCAACTCGCTATGATTAGAATACTTGATTTATTCATTATCTCCATCCTTTTTATCACTTGCAAGCAAGAATACCTGTTTGATGTAGAAAAAAAAATGGAGAATGGAATTTGGACCTATCAAGATCAAAAAGGATTTCAATTTTCAATTGAGGATACAACAGCACTCTATAATCTATATCTTACATTGTCTGCTGCCGATTCTTTCGCCACAGAAAATCTTTATGTAAAACTCTGGACAGATTTTCCAGATGGAAAACGGCTTGAATACCTAAAATCCATTTCCGTATTCGATAATTCTGGAAAAATGATCGGAAGAAAATCTGGCCATACTGCAACTCAACAATTTCTTCTGCAAGAAAAAGCATTCTTTAACCAAATAGGAAATCACCAAATCACAATCGAACAATTTATGCGCGCAGACTCAATTCACGGAGTTTCCTCTGTGGGTCTAATTATTGAAAAGTCAAAAGAAAAACGATCCAGGTAAGGATATTTATAACTCAACTGGTTACCAAGTCTTTTTGGGTCCGAGCACTAGTAGTAGGGGAGCAAGCAAACCTACCCATATAGCCATCAGTCCGTCTAATAAGATTGTCCAATTTAGAAGTCCTCTCTCCTTAAAAACGGTGCACGCTTTCTTAATAATTAGGTAAATGACTCCTATTCGAAGCGTATATAATAAACCAATAATAACCCCAAATTCAGGATTAATTATCCATAAAAGTAGTGCAAATCCGTAATGGCCAGAATGGGTAAATGCTTGTCCTCCTAAAAGCAATCGATGAAATAAACGATAAGAAAGTCCTGAAGAGAGGTGCCTTTGTTTCTGCCTAATCCACTCGTCTATTGTCGCTTTTGCGGGAGAATACACAAATGAATTCGGGTCAATAGTCCAATAAACAGGAAAATGCCTCCCACTTTTGTTTACTAATAAATCATCATCCCCGCCCGGAATATTCCAATTTAACTGGGATTTTGTCAAGCGTTCAAAAGCTGAACGATGCCAAGCCATATTTCGCCCTACTCCCATAAATGCCCAACCTATATTTATTAAGGAAAAGTATTGTAACGCCGTTATTAGTGTCTCATACCGCGTCCATTTATTGAACCATCCATTATTGTTAAGTAGGGGAGCATACCCAAGCACAATTCCATTTTTTTCAGGTACAATCAATAACTCTTCTATCCACCGCTTACTTATTGGACGGCAATCTGCATCTGTTACAACAATCCAATCATGTGATGCATTCGCCACACCAAGGGCTAAAGCTTGCTTTTTACCAGGATGAATTTTTTCGTTAATTCTAATAGTTTTCAAAGTTGGATATTTTGCAGAAAGAGTATCTAATTCATACGTTGTTGAATCCGTTGACGCATCATCTACCACCACTACTTCTAATTGCCCACTGTATTCCTGCTCTAGAACAGCTGGTAAATTTTTTCTAAGATTTTCCGCTTCGTTTCGAGCACAAATAATAACAGACACCGCTGGTGTAAACGTTTTTTTCTTGTTCTGTTCCTTAATAAAAAACAAAAATTTACCAGGGAAATAGACCCAGATGCTAATCTGGATAAAGGAACAGAATACAAACAAGGTAAAAAGTATCCAATCTAAACTCATAAACCCTTTATCAACAAGATTTGGCAATGACTTCTACAAATTGCAATGCAAAAGGTCTTTTACCGTCTAAGTCAACTGGTATGACTTGTTCGGTAAAAGACCTTAGTACTCTTCAAAATAGAAATTGGCTTTTACAACATGGACTTCATATGAGTTGCAAACTCAGAAATACTCATCGCTCCCTGATCTCCCTCTCCTTGTCGACGTACCGATACTGTTCCAGTTTCTGCTTCTTTTTCCCCCACAATTAACAAATAAGGGATTCTTTTTAATTCGTTATCCCTAATCTTCTTGCCAATTGTTTCATTACGATCGTCAACAAATCCGCGAAGTTCTTCTACACCCAATAGATTTTGAACCTGTTTAGCATAATCAACAAATCGATCAGACACTGGTAAAATTGCAAACTGTTCAGGAGACAACCAAAGAGGGAACTTCCCTGCACAATGCTCTATTAATACACCAGTAAAGCGCTCCATGGAGCCAAATGGGGCTCTATGAATCATAACTGGACGATGTTCTTGATTATCAGCTCCTATATATTTTAGATCAAAACGTATTGGTAAGTTATAATCTACCTGGATAGTACCCAATTGCCAAGAGCGCCCCAAAGCGTCTTTCACCATAAAATCAAGCTTAGGACCATAAAAAGCGGCTTCTCCCAATTCTGTCACCGTTGTTAAACCTGCTTCTTGTGCTGCTTCAATAATTGCCTGTTCTGCTTTTCTCCAATTTTCATCTGTTCCCACATACTTTCCTGGATTTTCAGGATCTCTTAAAGAGATCTGAGCCGTAAACTTATCAAAACCAAGTTTATCTAATACATATCTAGTTAGCTCCAATACACCCAAGAATTCATCTTTAAGTTGATCCTCCGTACAGAACAAGTGCGCATCATCTTGTGTAAAACAACGTACTCGTGTCAAACCATGTAATTCTCCCGATTGCTCGTATCGATAAACAGTACCAAATTCTGCTATACGAATTGGAAGTTCTTTATAGGATCTTGGGCGATAACCATAAATTTCACAGTGGTGCGGGCAATTCATCGGCTTTAACAAGAATTCCTCATCTTCATCCGGCGTATGTATCGGCTGAAAAGAATCTTTACCATATTTATCCCAGTGCCCCGATGTTACATAAAGTTTTTTAGAACCGATATGTGGAGTAATAACCGGTAAATAACCTCTCTTTAACTGTTCTTTCTTTAAGAAATCTTCTAACCTAGCTCTTAAGGCAGTTCCTTTAGGTAACCAGATGGGTAATCCTTGACCAACCTTTTCTGAGAACATAAAAAGTTCCAGTTCTTGCCCTAACTTTCTATGATCTCGTTTTTTTGCCTCCTCAATCATGTGCAAATACTCCTCCAGCTCTTTTTGCTTAGGAAAAGTAATTGCATATACCCTAGTTAATTGTTTGCGTTTTTCATCACCTCGCCAATAAGCACCTGCGAGATTCGTAATTTTCACCGCTTTAATTGGCTCCGTTGTTGGGATGTGTGGACCTTTACATAAATCAATAAAATTACCTTGTTGATAGAAGGTAATCTGTCCATCCTCAAGCCCATCTATCAACTCTAGCTTATATTCATCTCCTTTTTCTGTAAAATACTTAATGGCATCCGCTTTTGAAACTTCAGTTCGTGTATATACACTTTTGCTTTTGGCTAACTCTAGTACTTTTTGTTCAATTTTAGGCAGTTCCGAAGCTGTTAACGGCCGATCTCCAGTATCTATATCATAGTAAAAACCATTTTCAATAGCCGGCCCAATTCCAAATTTTGTTCCTGGGTATAGGGACTCAATTGCCTCCGCCAGTAAGTGTGCTGAAGAGTGCCAAAACGTTTGCTTACCCTCCTTGTCTTCCCACTTAAGAAATGTAATAGAACAATTTTCTTGGATAGGCCGAGACAGGTCCCTTACTTCACCATTAATTTTAGCTGCAAGTACATTGCGAGCTAATCCTTCACTAATTGATTTGGCAACATCCATTGCCGTTGTGCCCGGAACATACTCCCGTACATTTCCATCCGGAAAAGTGACTTTAATCATAAAAAATTCTATTTACCCACCCAAACGAAAGGCGGGTGCCAAATACCTTTTAATAAGGTAGTGGCGGTTTGTAAAAAAAATGTGTAGACAGACCTACTTGCCTGTTTATTTGTCCTGCAAAGTTAGCTTGATTTGTACAATATTTGACAAGCTAATTACCTAGGATATTAGTTGACTAGACTCTACTACTTCAAATACACACCCATTTATTCTACCATTTCTGAATAAGGAATGCTTTTTTCATCAATTGGACAGGTTGCTAATACAAAATCTCCTCCCCAAGCACCTAAACTCTTAACAACTCCTTTTAATGTAGGAAAGTAAAGATCCTGTGCACGAGCTAAATGCAACGAGCTTGAAATTAATTGTTCATGTTCAAGCAAAAGACCTTCGAACTTAGATAAACTTGTTACTGACACTATTTCTCTTGTGATTTCCGAAATTTTTTCCACAAGTATTCGTGCGTCTTTTTTATCTAAGGACCGATAATACCTTATTCCCTCTCTACTATCTTGTTTATTACCTAGATAATTGAAATAGAGCTTATCCTTAAAAGGAGGGTCAAACGGAACTGCAACTACTTTTTCCCTTTCTCCCGCAGGTAACTCCGGGTCTAATTGATAACAGATAGGACCTGTTGCATAAGCACAAGCGATATCATAACCCGATCCACCAAATGTTTGGGCAGATAATTGAAATGCATTTACTCCTGACCAGTGTGCCAAAGCTGCAATTAAAGTACTACTTGATCCTAACCCCCAATTTAGCGGAAAATTTGCCTTAACTTCTACAAAATATCCTCCTTCTCCCGTACAGAATAAGGGGTTCATATTTCTACAGGCTACCAATAACGATTGTAGCCGATTACCTAGTTGTCGATCGGATGCATCTAATAGACTAAAATCCTGTAGACTAAAGACAGCTGTAAACCATGTAATTCCTTGGTAATCTCTACTTATCCAATGCAGTTTACCATTTGTATTTCCTTGCTCCACCTTAAGGTATTGTCCAAACTTTACCGGTAAGGCTAAGGAAAGCGCTCCATCGAGTACTACATACTCACCCGTAATCATTAGCTTACCTTTTGCAAATGTAGAATACATTAAAGCTGAAACTGTCTAATTATCGATGAAAGTTCAGAAGCAGAATAGGTACCTGCGGCGCGCCACCGTTCTATTCCATCTACATATAAGGCAAACGTAGGTACACCCATCACCTTTTGGCTGACAGCAAAGTCTAGGTTTTTATCAACGTCAATTTTAACTATATCAAGATCAACTTCAATAGTTGTCTTAAGCTGATCAAGTATGGGCATCATTGACATACAGGGTCCACACCAGGTGGCATAAAAATCAAGCAAAACAATTTTTTTTCCCTTAATCAACGATTCTAAATTCATTTTTCAAGTACTTTTTCTAATTGAATACCTCGAGAACCCTTTATCAACAACACAGAATCATTCATTTTTTGGGTATGTAACCATTCGCGCGTTTCTACTGCGTTATTAAAATATAAAATACGGGAATTATGTATTTTAAGTGATCCAAAAATAGGTCCTACAAGAACAATTAACTTGATAGGTAATTTGAGTGCTTTTTGAATCAATATTGTATGCTCCTGTTCACTATGCTCTCCTAGCTCCAGCATATCTCCGAGTATAGCTATTTTGTTCGGTGCATCCATGTCTACTAAACTTGCTAACGCAACCTCCATGCTACTTGGATTTGCATTATACGCATCAAGTAAAATTGTATTACTACCATTGACTATTACTTGTGATCGGTTATTTGATGGAATATACCCCTCGATTGCTTCTTTTATTTTAGTCCCCGGAACTTTAAAATAAATACCAAGTGCTATAGCAGAGGCAATATTGTGAAAATTGTGGCGGCCGAACAAATGACTTTTGACTGATATCTCTTGCTGTTGCTCACCTAAAAAAGACACCTCAACAACTGGAGTGTACTGTTTAGGACGTATAATAATTAGGTTATCGACGGACTCATGAATATTTTCGGTAGCTTTATACGTCACTTTGCGACGATTTACTCTACTCATACTTCCCAGGTATTTTTCTGTTCCGTTCACAAATGCACATCCTCCAGATCGGTTGAGGTAGCGATATAGTTCACCTTCAGCCTTTTTGACCCCCTCCAAAGAACCGAAGCCCTCTAAATGTTCCTTTCCAATATTTGTAAGAAGTCCATGGGTTGGTTCAGCAATTTTACAAAGTTCTTCTATTTCTCCAATATGGTTAGCACCAACTTCAATTACTGCAACCTCTGTATTATTGGGCATTGCCAATAAGGTTAATGGTACCCCAATGTGATTATTCAAGTTACCTTTCGTAAAATGACAGGGATATTGACTACCTAACACAGCTGAAACTAATTCCTTTGTAGTCGTTTTTCCATTTGAACCTCCAATTGCGATAATAGGAATTTGAAACTTCCTCCTATGCATTTTGGCTAATTCTTGTAACGATTTTAATACATCTTGTACTACTAACATCCCAGGCTGACCCTCTAAGCTCGGATCGTCTACCACGCAATAGGCCGCACCATCAGCAATTACTTGGTTGGCAAACTTATTACCATCAAAGCGCTCACCCTTCAAGGCAAAAAATAAACACCCCTTTGTTACCTGACGCGAGTCCGTACAAATTGATGGGAAATTCTTATAATAGGCATAAAGTGCATCTAAATCTACCATAATAACGGTTTGTAATGCAAAAGTAGTAAACCATTTATCACAAAAGAGAACTAGACTTTTTTTTACAAACATTATAACTATAAATAATATATATATGTTTGTTTTTCAATTATATAAAAATAAACAATTACCAACGTTGCCTGTTTATATAAGTGGGCTTATTAACAGTAGTTCTTGGAATTGGAAAAAAATACAGAGTTATCAACTGTTAGTAGTGTTAGTTTAGTGGATAAAAAAATAAAGCAAACAATGGTTAACAATTCATCCAATTGTTAGTTATTATTCAGGATTAGTTAACATCTTTAACTTTTTTGGTGGAAAAAAATACAATATATTATAAATCAAACATTTATACATCAACTTATTGTACATAACTCGTGTATAAGTCAGTAATAAACTCAATATCTTGTTAGTTAATTAGTTATCAACAAACCAACAGCAGTAATAATAATGGGGTTTTTCTAATTTATAAAAGATATAATTATTACTACAGATGTGAAGAAAAACGTCGAAAAGTAAAACTTGATCTACTTTTGTTGCGTGCATTACATTCCTATATAACAAGTATATGAACTATTTTAAATTTAAATCGGACTCGGCTATTCCTCAGAGTGTAAAAATTTGGTTAATTGCAGGATTAGTAATGATTTTTTTTCAAATCGTGATTGGTGGAGTCACGAGGTTGACCGGTAGTGGATTAAGTATCACCCGTTGGGAAATTGTTACTGGAACTATTCCACCGCTTAATGAGGCATCCTGGATCGCTGAATTTGACTTGTACAAGTCTACACCGCAGTATCAGAAGATAAATAAAGGAATGTCTCTTGATGAATTTAAGTTCATTTATTTCTGGGAGTATTTTCACCGGCTTTGGGCTAGATTAATGTTCGTTGTGTTTGTGATAGGTTTTACCTATTTTTTAATAAAAGGTAAGTTTTCTAAAAAGTTAGTACCAAGGCTCTTGTGGGTAGTTGTATTAGCTGGTATTGAAGGTTTTTTTGGTTGGATAATGGTAGCCAGCGGTTTGATAAAGCGCCCTTGGGTTAATGCTTATAATCTTACCCTGCATCTTTGTATGGCCTTAGTTATTTTTAGTTATTTACTCTGGACAACATTTGTTGCGTTTAACATACGTCCAACTTTAATACCGAATGTAGATAAGTCAACAAAGCGTTTAGGTTGGATAATTGTAGTGATTGCATTTATTCAAATAGCCTTAGGTGCAATGATGTCTGGTTCTAAAGCCGGCTTGAGTTATCCGACTTGGCCTGACATGAATGGTGTATTTATACCCTCTATTTTAGTTGATTTATCTCAGTGGCATGCAGATAGCTTTATTAATTACGACGCTAACTCATTTATGCCAACTTTTATTCAGTTCTTTCATCGAAATACAGCATATTTGTTAACAGGGCTGATTATTTGGCTAATAGTGAAACAACACAAAAACCCTGACAGATCAGTAGTAAAGGCATTATCTATGTTAGGAGTAATGACTCTTCTTCAGGTTGTCCTTGGCATTATTACAGTAATTAGTTGTAAAGGTTCTATTCCGGTTGATTGGGGCGTGCTTCATCAAGCTGGTGCTGTGCTACTTTTGTCCTCTATTTTATGGACGAAATTTAAATTAAATTAAATATATTTATTATATATAGATTCCAAATTTTGTTTAATTAATTATTAGCCTGGGTTAGGGTACCAATTTATTTCTTGCTTAATCCAGGCTCCCTGCTCTTGTGTATAGTGAAAACGTAGGTTAAGCTTTTTGCATTTTTCTCTCCATTCAATAATTTTTTTTCTACGATTACTGCCGTCTGCTATTATTATGTTAGTTGGATAAAAAATTATTAATTGCTCAAGGTCTATTGCTGGGTTTTTTAATAGTAAAATTGCGTCTACCAATTGTTTGTTTTTAGGAAGAGTAGTTGAGGAATCAATGATTGCAACATGAATTTTCCCACTAAAAATAATAGGGGATACTACGCCCATATTTAAGTTAACGGTATCTTTTTTCCATGTGGTGTAATTTCCCGTATCATGATTGGTTCCTGAAGCCCATCGATGGTTTTTACAAGCGAAGTCTTCTTGTTTCGGTTCTAAGTGTTCTCCTATTCCTATTCTATTTTTTGAGCAAAATAGATCAATCATGGTTTTTCCTCGAATAGCATAAATACATATTTTATTTGTATACATTTGTTCGAAGTACTGATTAATCTGTTTGGCTGTCAATAGTACTACCATCAATAATGAGAATAGCATCCATTTTTTACTTTTGGTACTATACATTATTCCTAAAGAAACGATACAAAGAGAAAGTAGTCCAACAGCCAAGTGCTCCAGCCAAATTCCAGAAATGACACTACCTGGAAGGTCTTGTATCCACCTTATGAGCTGATTCATTCCCCATGTTAAGTAATAAAGGGCATTGCCTAAGTATATTGCTAAATCTGGTAGAATGAAATCGATAATTAATAATAGGCTACCAGCCCAAAGAAATAAGGCTCCACCAGACACTACCACCCAGCCCGATAACCAGAAATAGGTAGGAAATTGGTGGAAGTAATAAAGTGATAGTGGTAGTGTTCCTAGTTGTGCAGCTATTCCAACGAGTAACACTTTATACCCTGCATCAATCGACTTACTTTTAATAATGGGGGAGGCTCTGTAAAAAAGCGGATAATAATAGGCTAGTCCTGCAACTGCTGCATAGGAAAGTTGAAAACCAGCGTCAAATAAAAACAATGGATTATACACCAATAGTAAAAATGCTGATCCACTAATTATATTCCAATTATTTACTTGTCTGAACATCATTTTCCCGAGTAGATAAGTAGAGAACATGACTGATGCTCTAAGTACGGATGCGCTAGCACCTGTTACAAATGTGAATACCCAAATTGTAATCAAAGAAATCAATGTTTCTATGAATCTACCTTTTTTTCCTCTTAACGGAAAATAACTTAGAATAATTAGCATCCCGCTATATAGGAGCCCCACATGTGTTCCTGATACGGCAAGGGCATGCATCGAACCTGTATCAGAATAAGCGTTTTTTAGCTCATCGGATAAATCTTCTTTATAACCTAGTAACAGTGCTGTTGCCACAGCGTATTCATCAGTAGTTTTAAAATACTTATTTAATGAATTAAGAAAGTGGTTTTTTAGTTTATAGGCTAATTCCCAGATCATATTGCCTTTATCACGTGCAACTATTTGTATGTCTTCTTTTTTTCCATATCCTATGTAATGGATATTTTGATAGTGTAAGTATTTCTTATAATTGAATGATTTTGGATTGAGTTGATTTTGTGGTTCTTGTATTTTTGTTTTTATTAGTATTTCATATCCGTATTTTAAATCCAAAGTACTTGAGTAATCATTTATAAAAACCATTAAGTTTCCACTGCAAGGAGTTATTTTATTTGTATCGTTTGATATTTCGCTTAATTTTAGTTTTATTTTTAGTTTTTTCCCTGGATCATCGCAAATTATTCCACGTACTACCACCGTATCGCTAATAGCACTAACGATTGAAAAGTGGTTGTTTTGGTTTAGCTCATTTTTTGTGGTGGTAAATATTATTCCAAATCCTATAAATAGTATTTGTATAATTATTCCAAATAGGATAGTTTTTTGAAAATACTTTATTTTTTTTTCTACCAATAAAATACTCATACTAAATAAGAAAATTAGTATCAGTACAATTAGCTCGTTTAGGTTGATTGAATATAAATCCGTTATTATTATTCCTATAATAAATGGACAGACTACTCTAAGTAGCGGGATATTACGGTAGTTCATTACGGTGGTCTATTTACCGCAAATGTATTTATTATCTATAATAGTTCGCTAATTGTTCCACGTGGAACATGTTTATAATCTGTTAATTCAGACCTACCTATAATGTTCCACGTGGAACAATATTAGAGTTTGGTGATTTTAATTTCAACGCGCCGGTTTTTACTCCTCTCAACTTCACTACTATTACTAGTAATTGGGTTAGTTGGACCATGTCCAATTATTGATATCCTATCGACGTTAATACCACTATTAATCAAGAATTCTTTTACACTATTGGCTCGATCTGTAGATAATTGTATAAGATCTTCCATTTTACCGACATTATCTGTATGTCCTTCAACTGATATTTCGATGGTTGGATTTTTAGTTAAGAACTCGACTAAGTGGTCGAGTTCTTGGTAAGAGTCTTCTTTTATTATTGCTTTAGATTGTCGGAAGTAAAGGTTACGTAGTTCAATAGTACCACCCATTTTCAATGGTTCCATAATTAAATCAACTGTGTAATAGTCTTTAAAATAATAGTAATCGTGTCGAAAATAAAGGGAGTCCGACCATCCGTTATACCCTGTTTTTATTGGTCGTATTTTCGTCTTTATTCCTTTCGGTATTTTTAAGGTGAAAATTCCATCCGTTGATAAAAATGTACTTACAGGATTTCCTTCTATTTGGTATTCAATTTCTGACAGATCAATTAATTCATTTGTGTTTTTATTAAGTACTCTGCCCTTTATTTCGATTTCTGTTGGTTGAGGAGGAGCTATCTGGGTTCTGAAAATATCACTACTTCCATCTCTTTTGGATGTAAAATATAAATATCCTGTAGTCATATTGAAGTAGGGCTGAGATTCATCATGCTTTGAGTTTATTGGGTTAACCAATAAAATAGGGGAGGACCAACTAAACCAATCATCACCTTCTCGTCTTGTCATGTAAATATCTAGTCCACCTAGTCCATCTCCCCGATCGGATGAAAAAAACAGGGTAGTGTTATTTTCTGATAGGTAGGGAGTCATCTCCCTTTTTGACGAATTCACAGTATTACCAAGATGAATTGGAGCACTCCAATGCTCTTCTCCTTCTTTAAAACAAATATATAGATCAAGATCTTTTGAATCAAATCTTTGAGCAGAGAGTATGAGTACCTTTCCATCAAATGACATGGTTAGGTTGACATCAGATTTTAAGGTATAATAGTCCTTTATCGTTATAGGTTCTGGAAAATTCCATGAACCATCCTTGTTTTGTTTAATCACAGAAAATCCTTTTTTCATACCTCCTGTAGGATGAAATTGGTTGACTATGTAGAAACGATTTGGGTCGGGTGTAAGCGCTACCAAGCTATTTGTTAATGCATTATTTAACGGATAGGAGGGGTGATGGGCCTCAATATAATTTCCAAGTGAATCTGTAATTCCAACCCATACATCTTGATTAAATGCTGATAAATGAGGAACTTTTATTCTTTTATCACCAAGTTGATGAAATAGGTCAACAAGTGTCTGAGAATACTCTTCTTGATTTAATTTATTTGAATAGTCAATCGAATCGAACACAAGGGTGCGAATAAAGTCTGGATATCCTACTCTTGTAAAAAAAAGCTTTTTTCCATCTCTACTTGGTACAGGGGCAATTTCATCGTAACTTGAATTAATACATTCTGGTAATTTTTGTATTACCCATTTACTTTCCTGGCTTAATAAATTTAAGCTTACTAGTAGTAGAATAAAAAGTAGATTTATTTTTTTCACGGCGCCTATTTTTTTCACAAAAATCAGGATTAATTTAGAGTAAATACAGAAAATTGCAGGGTACTTATTACCTTGTTAATGAATGTTGCATCTTTGCTTTCCTTGATCACTTTATAACTTATTAACGATTATGGCAGTCTCCTTTTTATGTGTGTCTAGTTATTTTAAAGGCAATGATTTTCTTCGAGGTATGAAAGCTGCCGGGGCTACAGTCTATTTAGTTACTTCTAAAAACTTAGAAGATAAACCTTGGGCTAAAGATTCTTTAGATGATATTTTCTATGTACAACAAGGACCTGATAACGAATGGAATATGACAGATGTTATTAATGGCCTTGCATGGTTAATGCGCTCTAAAAAAATAGATCGAATTGTGGCTTTAGATGACTTTGATGTTGAGAAGGCTGCTCATTTACGCGAACATTTTCGAATTCCTGGCATGGGGGAAACTACATGCCGACACTTTAGAGATAAGTTAGCAATGCGGATGAAAGCAAAAGAACATGGAATTGCTGTCCCTCCTTTTTCAAGCCTTTTTAATGATTCGGATATCGATTCTTTTATTTCTTCCGTGTCAGCTCCTTGGATTGTTAAGCCTAGAGGACAAGCATCCGCCACAGGAATGAAGAAGATATATGATAGAAATGAATTATGGGCACATCTTGAACTGCTGGGAGCAGATCGACACCATTATTTAATTGAACAGTTTAAACCAGGTGATGTGTACCATGCGGATGCATTATCGATTGATGGTGATGTTGTTTTTTGTCGTGTATCTAAGTATTTATCTACCCCTTTCGACGTTGCCCATAGTGGTGGTATTTTTCGATCCGTTATTATCCCATTTGGAGAAGAGGAAGATTTAAGTTTACAGAAAATGAATAAGGAGGTAATGAATGCTTTTGGTATGCAATACAGTGCCAGCCATACAGAATTCATAAAGTGCAAAGAGGATGGTCAATATTATTTTTTAGAAACAGCATCCAGAGTGGGTGGTGCTCATATTGCTGAAATGGTTGAATATTCCTCAGGAATTAATTTATGGACTGAATGGGCTAAGATAGAATTTGCTATGGGATCAGGTAATTCTTATAATTTGCCAAATGTTCGAAACGAATATGCTGGTATAATTGTATCGCTAACAAGACAGGAGTGGCCAGATGATAAAGGTTTTTCTGAAAGTGAAATTGTTTGGCGGATGAGAGATAAACCTCATCATATAGGTCTTATTGTTCAATCTCCAAATAGAGCTCGTGTCATTGAATTATTGGATGATTACGCCATTAAAATCGGAAAAGATTTTCATGCCTCCGCTCCGGCACCTGATAAGCCAACTTCTTAAATATAAGTGCCCACCGTATCAACATACGGTGGGCACCTATTATGGTTAAGATTTTTAATAAAGCAGCAATTGTTTTTTATCGCCACCAATAATGTCTTATTTTGATTTCTCGTGTGTCTCCATTAGGAAAGGTCACTGTTGCATCTCTATCGCAGGACCCATCGCCATAGTTTAGGGTGAATATCTTATTGTTGACTTCTAGAGAAATTTCTCCTTGACTAAGCCAATTACAAATTGATTTTTTTATTAGCGGAGTAGTAATTGATAGTGTATAGGATTGCCCCTTTCTATTTATTCCAGTTGCATTACCAGTTATTTCCCAGCTATCATCAAGTCTTGTTGGAGTATTTTCACCTGTTATCCAGGTTCTATTTCGAGTAGAAAGATAAGTTGCTGTGCTTCCATTTGGATAGGTAAGTAGTTGATCTACTTGGACTAAATAAGTATTTCCTAATCCTTGACTTGGGGATAATTCATTGGTTATTGTTTTTGTCCCTTCTATTTTTACACCTTCTACAAAAAAATTATTAAAAAATAGTTGCCGAGTGGATCCAATCTCTGTCATAGGGCCGGACTGTTCGATAAGGATTGTTCCTTTATACGTTCTCCCTGCTTTGGTGCACCCTGCTTCTGAGTAATCTAATGTAATATTATTTGGCCAAACGCCCTTTGGCTGTTCGAAGGTTATTAATGGACAATTTGATCGATCATCGTTGCTGCTTGAAATAAATTCATCTAAAACTTCAGAAGCATCTTGTTCGATAATCTCTGTTAAATCTTGATGAGCTGTGACATCTTCTGCTGTAATTTGTTCATTTTCAGCTATTAATACATTTTCTTTTCTGCAGTTGGATAAAGTAAGGCCTAAGAGAGTTAGAGCTAATAGATTTAAGAATACTTTTTTCATACTATATATTATTTTGATTTTAAACGCTTTGAAATAACTACTTGTATGAGTTTTTATACAGTGATTAAACATTGTTCTACATAAGTAGACTTTAGATAGAACGATTCGTTTAAATATTATCCTATAAAAAATTAAATATTAACAGGTTAAAGTGCTTAATTGAAGTAATTTTGCGCTTTCTAATAATTTGCTTTGATATGCAATCAAATATAAATGCTCGAATTGATGTCATCCTAGGTTTACAATGGGGAGACGAGGGTAAAGGTAAGATAGTTGATTATTTAGCTACTGATTATGATATTGTTGCACGTTTCCAAGGAGGGCCTAATGCTGGTCATACTCTAAAGTTTGATGGCAATAAGTATATTTTACACACAGTTCCTTCCGGTATTTTTCGTCCGCATTTAATTAATTTGATTGGGAATGGAGTTGTATTAGATCCTGTTGTCTTTGCAAAAGAACTTAAATCATTAGAGTCAAGTGCTGTTTCATTTAAAGATCGATTACTAGTCTCAAGAAAAGCACATCTTATTTTGCCTACCCATCGGTGGTTAGATGCTGCTAGCGAAGCACAAAAAGGCAAATCAAAAATTGGTTCAACTCTTAAGGGAATTGGTCCAACATATATGGATAAAACTGGTCGAAACGGACTTCGAATCGGCGACCTCGAAGCTTCCAATTTTATGGAATTATACGAGGCGCTAAAAAATAAACACCTCCAACTTCTTAAGATATATCCAGAGGTAGTGTTCGATTTGGAGACGGAAGAAGAGCGCTGGTTTCAATCTTTATCATCCCTTCGAGAATTAACTTTTGTTGATAGTGAATATTTTATCAGCACCTCGTTAAAATCGGGTAAGCGTATTTTAGCTGAAGGTGCACAAGGAGCTATGCTTGATGTCGATTTTGGTACCTATCCTTATGTTACCTCTTCTAATACAATTACTGCCGGCGTTTGTACAGGTTTGGGAGTTGCCCCTCAGATGATTGGTAAGGTTATTGGAATTACAAAGGCGTATTGCACGAGAGTAGGAGGGGGGCCATTTCCAACAGAGGATGAACATGAGACTGGAGAAAAACTTAGACAAGAGGGTTTTGAGTTTGGCTCTACCACGGGTAGGCCGAGAAGGTGTGGCTGGATAGACCTCCCACAATTAAAATACACTATTTTATTGACAGGTACAACAGATATTTGTCTCACTAAAATTGATGTATTAAATTCCTTTAAACAAATTCAAGCTGCGACCCATTATAAGTACAATGGAATCCAGTCTACAGAATTGCCTTATGACCTTTGTCAAGTTGAAGTTGAACCGGTATATCAATCCTTTCAAGGCTGGGATTGTAGCTTAGATTCCGCTAAAAAATTTGAAGAATTACCCATTTTGGCTCAAACTTACCTTCAGTTTTTAGAAGCGTATTTGGGTGTGCCTATTACGCTTATTTCAACAGGTCCAGAAAGAGAAAAGTTAATCGTTCGATCTTTCTAGGATTGGCTTTTAATTATTTATATTTGACTTTATTTTCTTTACAGTGAAAGATTATTCTCAATAATTGGGAATGGGAGCTTTCTTAAAAGGGAAACAGGTTTGATTCCTGTGCAGTCCCCGCTACTGTTACTACCACGTGCTTATTATTAATAAGCCAGCATATTCTAACAATAGCCACTGTTAATATAATAATGGGAAGGCGTTAGAGGAGGTAGAAGCCAGGAGACCTGCTGTATTGATTTTTATTTTTGGTTTTCGGAGGAAAAACCATGATTGTTTAGGTAGCTGACGGTGTTAATTAGCCCGTATAGTACCAGCATTCGTTGTGTGCTCTCCGTTCTTTTATGTTCGAAGGTGCTATGTTTTTCCGGATAGTATTATCTATACTGTTATTTTTTTCTTCTTTAAATCAAGCAGATGGTTTATTTGCACAAGAAGATTCTTTAACGATTCAAGAAATTATTGTAGACGGCACTTCACTCCGGTACTTTGAACCAGGGTCTTATTACCATTCGCAGGATTCCATTTTGAAAGTTGCTTTTTCGACTCTTCCAATTTCTGATTTGTTAGGTAATCAGTCTGGTGTTTATATAAAAAGTTATGGTTATGGTGGTTTAGCAACCAGTTCATTGCGAGGAGCTGGTGCTAGCCAAACTGCTGTTGTTTGGGATGGTATTCCACTTCAGAGCCCTATGTTGGGATTGATAGATCTTTCAAGAATACCCACTAGCTCTACAGATCTGGTATCTGTAAACTATGGCGGCTCGGGTGCTTCATGGGGAAGTGGTGCAATTGGTGGGGTCATTACACTTAATAGTAGAATCCCTACAGTAAATGGGATTCATGGTAATTATCAATCTTCATTTGGTAGTTGGGGGTTTAGAAACCACCAAGGAACTATTCAAGTTCAACATAAAAAGATATCTTCGGTTACCCGTCTTTTTTCCACGGTAGCAAACAATGATTTTCCTACTCCTTCAGGTGTGAATAAGAACGCTCATTTTGCCCAAAGAGGTTATTTACAACAGCTATATTATTCTCCAAATAATTCTCACCGCGTTTCCTTTAATGTATGGTTACAAGATGAAAACAGACAAATTCCACCCACAAGTGTTCAAGCCCAAAGTTTAGCTTCACAGAAAGATAACGCCGCTCGGTTCTCCCTTCATTGGAGATGGGCTGGGCAATCTCAGGTGGTACAGTTTCGAACGGGTTATTTCTCTGAGTTTATCGATTACAGCGATGGACAAATTTTATTGAATGCAAGAAGTAATTTTTCCACTATTCATACAGAGTTTGAACTTTCGAAGTTTTTTTCTAAACAGCTACATTGGCAAGTTAATGTAATAAATTCTGGAAGAAAGGCGCAAGCAGACGGATATGAAGAAAATATTTCGGAAAATATTTTCTCTATATTTTCTGGACTAAGGTGGAATACAAAGCGATTGATCACACAATTGAACCTTAGAAAAGAGTGGCAAGATGAGATGACTATCCCCATTGTGCCAAGTCTCGGGTTTAATTACACTATTTCCAAATCGATGGCTGGAAGGCTAAAGTTTAGTAGGTATTATCGTTTGCCTACTCTCAATGATCGATTTTGGCAACCAGGTGGTAATGTGAATTTAATACCAGAGTCTGGTTGGGGCCAAGAAGCAGGGGTTACATTTAAAGCAGCCAATAACTGGACATGGACAAGTAATATTTACCACCGGCTTATCAATAACTGGATTTTATGGAGTGTAAGAGAGGGAAGCTCAATTTGGTCATCCAATAATATTGCCGCAGTAAGAAGTTATGGATTAGAACAAAGATTAGGGTATACATTTCTACTTTCCAGTTTTAAGCTGAACGTCCAATTATCTTATGATTTATCTCACTCAATTAATATTATTCCTATTACTAAACCTCGAATAGCTGCTGGTGAGCAATTATTGTATGTTCCAGTACATCAAGGCTCTGTGATAGTTGGCTTTAGTAAAGGAAAGTTAAATGGAATATATCGACACCGAATTACAGGAGAAGTAAAAGGTATTAATGATTCTGTTTCAGCTTTCAATCTTGGTTGGATACGATTTGACTATAGTTTAGACTATAAAGTTGGTAAAACGATGCCTTTCTCACAAATTTTTATTCAGTCTGATAATCTTTGGAATAATGAGTATAGGGTTATCGAAAGAAGATTTATGCCGGGCAGAAGTTTTCAGTTTGGAATTAGCTTTAATATTTAAAAAAATTACTATGCGATTTTTTTGGTTTACATTCATTTTTAATTGCTTTTCCGTACGGGCACACGCCCAAACTATCTCTACTTTTGAGGAAATAGCTATTCCTTCTGGTACTAATTATCTAAATAACGCTGGGGTTAGCGGATATTTTCAAAGTGGAAACACGGCACTACCTAATACATACGATTCTCAATTTCAATATTGGGAAGGATGGGCAATATCCAAGGAGACAAATAATCAGACACCAGGATTTACTAATCAATATAGTGCAATTGCAGGAAGTGGTGTGAATAGTTCTAATAATTATGCCACAGGTTACTCGTATTCTGGGACTGGGATTAAAGTAATAGGAAATGCGAAAGGTGGTGTTATTGAAGGGGTATATGTAACAAATAGCACCTATACCTATTATAGCATGAAAAACGGAGACTCGTTTGCTAAGCGATTTGGTGGCGAAACAGGAAATGATCCAGATTATTTTAAGCTCACAGTAAAGGCTTTCTTAGACGGAAATCAAAAACCTGATAGTGTAGAATTCTACCTTGCGGATTACCGTTTTAATGATAATTCATTAGATTACATTGTTGACCAGTGGAAATACATTGGTTTAACTGAATTAGGCAATCTTGATAGCCTAGTTTTCTCGTTGTCTTCATCTGATAACGGTATTTTTGGCATGAATACACCAGCTTACTTTTGTGTTGATAATCTTACCACTGCAGATATGACGACAGTGACAAGTATGAATGATGCAAATAATCATATAAAAATCTATCCCAATCCAACCAAAGACTTAATCCACATTATTATTGAACAAGGGCAAGAAACTGCCATCTTGCGTATTTTTAATATGAATGGCAAGCTTATGGAAAATTTAACGGTTTTCCCAGGAGGTGATACAATTAATTTAAGTACTTACGAGTCAGGCGTTTATCATATACAATTAGAAAATTCAAAAGAGGTATACAGAAAACTTGTGGTAAAAGTAGATTAATAGATCAAAAACTAATTTCATAAAAATAATCGAGTTATGCTCAAATTAAAACGAATCCTTTCATCCTTTTTTCTACTTTCTTTTTTCCTATTAATTGGAAAAGAAGAGGTTTCCTCACAGGTTACTTGCAGTCCGGGATTTCCAAGTACGGATACAGATGTTACCATTTTCTTTCATTCCGATGAAGGAAACGGAGCATTAAACAATTTTTCCGGACCTATATATGCTCACATGGGAGTTATTACGAGTTCGAGTACTGGTCCTAACGATTGGAAATATGTTCAAACACAGTGGGGGGTTGCTGATCCCAAAGGATTAATGGTAAATGCTGGTCCTAATTTGTGGACTAAATCGTTCAATATTCGTACTTTTTTTGGAGTACCATTGGGTGAAACAGTATTAAAGCTAGCTTTTGTATTTCGAAATCAAAATGGGAGTATCGTAGGTCGTGCTTCTGATGGCTCAGATATTTTTTATGATGTTTACCCAAATGATGGGCAGCTAAGGACACGATTTATTCATCCAACCTCTTCAGGTTTTATAACTCAAGCGGGGAATTCTATCGTGGTTGAAGCAATTGCTTCTGAAAGTAGCAACCTGATTCTTCTTGACAATGGTTCCCTAATTGAAGAAGAAAATGGAGTTGGTTTGAATACCGTTATGTCCGCAACCGCTGGATACCATTTAATTGAATTTATTGCTGAATCCGGTAGCCAACTGGATACTTCATCGTTTTCCTATTTAGTACCTTCACCTGTATTGGTTGTGGATCCTCCGGTCGGCACAGAGCTAGGAATTAATATCATTAATGAAAATACAGTTCGATTTTGTTTATACGCGCCAGGTAAACAAACGATTTTTGTAATTGGCAGCTTTAATGATTGGATACCAAGTTCTAGTTATCAAATGAATAGAAGTGTTGATGGAAAAAGATGGTGGATTGATCTACCCAATCTTCAACCCGGTATTGATTATACATTTCAGTATTTGGTTGATGGAGTAGTAAAAATTGCGGATCCTCTAAGTACATTGGTATTAGATCCGTGGAACGACCCCTTTATCCCTGACGTAACATTTCCTGATTTACCATCCTACCCAACAGGAAAAACGACGGGAATTGTCAGTGTTTTTCGAACACAACCAACCCCGTACATTTGGACTTCGACGGAATACGAAAGACCAGATCAAACACGGCTGACAATCTATGAGCTTTTACTTCGTGATTTTATTGCAAGGCATGATTATCAAACTATGATAGATACCCTCGATTATTTAAAACGCCTAGGAATTAACGCGATTGAGTTAATGCCGATAAATGAATTTGATGGTAACAATAGTTGGGGGTATAATCCTGCTTTTCACAAAGCTCTTGATAAATACTATGGGGATCCAATTAGTTTTAAGCAGTTTGTTGATGCTTGCCATGCAAGGAACATTGCGGTTATACTTGATGTCGTTTTTAACCAGGCAACTGATGCTAGTCCATTGGCAAGGTTATACTGGGATTCCGCTAATAATCGTCCAGCAACCAATAATCCATGGTTAAATCCAACAGCGACACATCCTTTTAGTGTTTTTCAAGATTTTAACCATCAAAGCGTAGCAACAAAGGAATATGTTAAAAATTGCGTAAAATATTGGATTGAGGAGTATAAAATTGATGGATTCCGTTTTGATCTATCAAAAGGATTTACACAGGTAAATTCTGGTAGCAATGTTGGTCAATGGGGACAATATGATGCATCTAGGATTGCTATTTGGAAAGACTACGCAGATTATATTTGGCAAATTGATTCTTCTTTCTATGTTATTCTGGAACATTTTGCAGATAATGCGGAAGAAAAAGAACTTTCTGCTTATGGAATGATGCTGTGGGGGAATATGTGGGGTGCCTATAAAGATATCGCACTCGGATACTCAAATGGAATAAACACGAGTTTAGCAAATATCAACTATAAAAATCGCCAATGGAGTAAACCACACTTAATTGGGTATATGGAAAGTCATGATGAGGATCGAATTGCTTATGAATGTAAAACGTACGGGTTTACTTCTACAAGTTATAATGTAAAAACTACCCCTACAGCGCTTAGTCGGATTGAAATGCTTAGCAATTTATTTTATACTATTCCTGGACCAAAAATGTTGTGGCAGTTCGGAGAAATGGGATATGATTTTCATATTAACTTATGTGAAAACGGAACCATAAATAATAGTTGTAGAACTTCACCCAAACCGATTCGATGGGATTATTTACAGGATCCTTACAGGAAAAGATTGTTAGCAGTTACAAGAGCATTGTTACATTTGAGAAATCAGTATGAGGTATTTCATACAAACTCATACATTACTAATATTGGGGGAGGACAGATAAGGACTGTTTTTTTGGATGGTTCAGATATCGATGTAGTGGTAGTTGCGAATGTTGGAGTTACCGGAGCAACTGCGAACGTAACCTTCCCATCTACAGGCGAATGGTATGAATACTATTCTGGGGCAACCCTCAATGTGACTTCTACTGGAAGCACCGCCATTCCAATATTACCTGCTGGAGGATACCGGCTGTACATTAATCAGTTTATTCCACTACCTGAGGATTTAATTATTTCTTCTGTTGAAGAGCCTCTGTATGGTATTGGAAATATGGAAATCGGCCCAAATCCAGTTATGAACATGCTCAATGTTTGGCTGTCTATTTTAAAAACGGGAGAGTACAAAATAGAGATTACTAATCTGGATGGTAGGGCAGTAATTGATACCCAAAATTTACACCTTATTGAAGGAGACAATCATTTTGATATCAACATATCTGATTTTCCAAATGGGATATACTTGTTAAGGTTACAAAATTCAGAAGGTAATTCTATTACCAAAAAGTTAATTAAGTTATGATTATTAAAAGAAGGGTTCACTTAAAGCTTTAAGTGAACCCTTCTTTTAATAATCATAACGGTAGAGATCATATTTTTCAATGACTCCAATTAGTTTTTCGGCGTATGATTTATCAGTAGCATAGCCGATTGATTTTAATCCATACGCCCACTTTTTATAGTCAGATCCATATTTTTTTAGTTTGGCATATCTACCCTGTGACAGCATGCGACTATGATCTTTCCAACTATCTAAAGGATCATTGTATTTTCGAAAAAAGTCTTTGTGTGTATCATCGGTATGGTTGGTACAATGACCTTTTGTACAGTTTTTAGAGAAGCATTTCATTCCGAAGTGGTTGTTATTTTTTGTAGCAAGTTTGCTAGTTCCTGCTCTACTTTCAATTAGACCTTGGGCGAGGGAAATGCTTGCTGGTATACCGTACTTTTTTTGTTGAGTTTTGGCTGTTTGTGCAAATCGTTTGATATACGCTTCTGCATCATATACAGCCAACTCCTTGCTATCTACAGGCGCAGCCTCATTTTTTGTTTTTTTGCTATTTTTTACTGTTCGTTTTTTTTCTGGTTTTTCGATATCAAGTATAGAGGCACTTTCAATTATTTCATATTGGGGCGGGTTTTCTTCCTTCTTCTCATAAAAAAACACGAAGTAGCTAAGGGAAATGAGAACGGAGATTCGAAATAAATTCTTTTTGCTAAAGATAATACTTTGGTGATACTTGATACTTGTCCAGCTAGGTCTTAATCGAATCCATAGTTGTGAAAGTAGATATACAGTAGAGCTAGTATCATTTTGGTTTGATATTTGAACGATTTTATTTGAAAAGCCAGTTTTGATCGAAGGACGTTTTATTCTTTTACTCTCTATAGAGGAGCTGATAAATCCTTCTTGTTCATGTTCGAAAAGTGTTTTTCCTAAGCTCATAATTAGGTAGTTTTGAGTGTAAAAAAACAATGGTATGGTAGTTTAATAAATTGTTGAGTATTAATCAACCTAGCAGTTTGGGATAGCAAAGGTAAATAAAAAAAACATTTTGTTTTATTTTTAATTAATTATTTAAACATTTTTTTTATTTTAATTCTAAATCTAAACAAAACTTGTATTTTCCATCAATAGCCTTACCTTTGTGCTGTATTTGAATATGTGGATTGTGAGGGAGCCATAACGGCTCCCTTTTCTTTTATGTATAAATTATGGAACTTACAGAGAGAATTAATCAACTTCTGGAGGAGAAGTTTGTAACAGATGATGCTTTTAGTGATTGCTTTGTCGTGGAAATTGAGCTAAAATCATCCAATAAACTATACGTATTTTTAGACAGTGACTCTGGGATGACCTTTGAAAAATGTCAAAAGTTAAGTCGGTATCTTGAAGGTTTTATAGATTCGGGAGGTTGGCTTGGTGATAAATATGTACTTGAAGTCAGTAGCCCCGGTATTAGCCGGCCATTAAAATTTCAGCGTCAGTACATCAAAAATATCGGGAGAAAGTTAGAAGTAGTCTTATCGAGTGACAAGACTAAAGTTATAGGTCTTCTAAAAGAGGTGATAGACGGTGGCATAGTATTAACCAACGAGGTGGTGGAAAGAGAAGGCAAAAAAAAGATAAAAAAGCAAGTTGAAACAATAGTTAAATTTGATAATATTGAAAAGGCAATCGTCAAAATAGAATTTTAAGCTATGATTAATTTAGTTGATGTATTTTCTGAATTTAAAACGGGGAAAGATATTGATCGTCCAACCATGGTCAGGGTGTTAGAGGATGTTTTTCGCACCTTAATTAAGAAAAAGTATGGTTCTGACGAAAACTTTGATGTCATTGTCAACACGGACAATGGCGACCTTGAGATTTGGCGGGTTAGAGAAGTTGTTCAGGATGGGGAAGTTACAGACGAGCATTCTCAGGTAAGTGAGAGTGAGGCTCATACAATAGATGAAAGTGTAACCGTTGGGGAGGAATGCTATGAGCAACTTTCCATTGAGGACTTTGGTCGTAGGGCAATTATGGCAGCAAGGCAGACCTTAGTATCAAGGATAATGGAGCTAGAAAAAGATGATATTTTCCGCCGCTATTCTGAAAAAGTTGGAGATGTGGTTGTTGGTGAAGTCAATCAGGTAATGAAAAAGGATTTGTTGCTCGTGGATGATGCTACTGGTAACGAGCTTGTATTGCCTCGTCTCGAAATGATTAAAGGTGATTATTATAGAAAAGGTGATGTAGTGAGGGGTATTATTAAGAAAGTAGAGATGCGTAATAATACGCCCTATGTAATGGTAAGTCGAATTGATCCGGGTTTTTTATCAAAGTTGCTTGAGGCGGAAGTTCCAGAGATTGAGGATGGAATTATTGAGATAAAAAACATTGTACGACTTCCAGGTGAGCGTGCAAAAGTGGCTGTAGAAAGCCACGATGAACGGATTGATCCAGTAGGTGCGTGTGTCGGTATGAAGGGTAGCCGTATCCATGGGATTGTACGTGAGTTGAGGAATGAAAACATCGATATTATCAATTACACGAATAACCTACAATTGTATATCCAGCGCGCTCTTACGCCTGCAAAAATCTCTCATATGGATATTAATCAGGATAAAATGAGAGTAAGTGTCTTTTTAGAGCCGGATCAAGTAAGCCTTGCAATTGGTAAAAGTGGTACTAATATCAAACTTGCTTCCAAGTTGACTGGTTACGAAATTGATGTTTACAGGAACCAAGAAAACGGTTTCGAAATCGACGATGTTGAATTGGAAGAATTTTCTGATGCAATTGACCCATGGGTTATTGAGGCCTTTAAATCCATTGGTTGTGACACAGCAAGGCAGATTCTTGAGTTGAGCAAGGAAGAGATATTACGTAGAACCGATTTGGAAGAAGAAACTGTTGATGATGTGATTCGTATTCTATCTTCTGAATTTGAAGAATAACTATTTGGGGAGCTTATCTATTATTTCATAGATAAGCTCCTTTTGTTTTTTCAGTTCTAGCTAACGTTTATGTTTTTTATTTAGTACAGGTAACAAAAGGAGGGATAGAATTCCCCCAAAAACATTGTAAAAAATTTGGATCGTGAAAAAGGC
>Ga0208787_1000210_pt1 | contig 29433 bp, 25 predicted proteins | sample Wag4_2014_7_11_FD_187362 | JGI IMG/M metagenome (GOLD analysis project Ga0208787, IMG submission 187362) | Fresh water microbial communities from Ohio, USA - Utica-2 Time Series HT 2014_7_11 (SPAdes) (version 2) | ecosystem: Environmental > Aquatic > Freshwater > Water tank | place: USA: Ohio...
CTTTAAATCTGCCTCAAAACCTGGTGTACCTGGAAGCGGTGGTGCTGGGGGGCGAATCGCTACCTTTTCCTCCTCACCAAAATTCCAAGTTTTAACGCCTCCGTAAAAAGGTAACATAGGTGGCCTAGCGGGATTATCCCTGCTAGTCCAAATAATTTGAAAACCACGACTTTTAGCATCTTCCACCAAAGTGGAATAGAGCGGTTGATTGTTGGCTTTCGACATATTATCAGCTTTAGCATAAGCTATAACTTTTTGAGCAACTGCCAAACCAATGGCTGTACCCGCATCTAAATCACTTTGAACATTGGCACCAGCCCAAATGCGGCTATCAATGTGCTCGGACGCACGTCCTTCTAGATACTGCACTTCCCCGGGAAATAGGAATTTCATTAACTCCCTAGATGCAACTGCCACCGCCGCATCCTCCGAAGGATATGATGGAAGTGTGCTGAAGGGCAGTAAAGACTCCACGCCTTCGTCATAATTAGAGGGGGCCAACCTGTTATGCTCAAATTTTGCCTTCCATACAGCCACCAAAGCATCGTATTGGGCCACCGCCAACAAAGCAAATGCCCTAGCCGCATAAGGAGGGCTGGCGAATGGGAACCTTGGGTAAACCGTAGGATTCTGTGGGTCTGGTGCAGGATAAGTGCCATCTGGATTATTATCGGGGGGAACATTGTAGTTGGCGGCAATTTCACGCGCAATCTCATGCCAACGCAATACCCCATTGCCTCCCCAAAAAAGTGCCGTCTGCCGTTGCTCCTCCGTCACATTTGACAAAGTAGATTTAAGCGCCTGGAGTTCCTCAAAATACGCCACAGAGGTTGGCCCCGCCGGTAGCGGCACCTGCAGCTCCTCCGGCTCATATTCTAGATAGGTTTTCCATTCACCCGCATCCGAATCAAGTGAAAGTTCTGCATAAGGAAGTCGGTCTTCTACGTCCGGTGACTTATTGCATTGTAGAAAAACAACTGCAAGGCACGCAATCAAAAAATTTTGTAGAAATAACTTTTTCATTTTTTATTCTCTTTTTTTTCAAAATGAATTAAATAAAATACGCCGGCGCCAAAAGAGATCGCTTTGCCAATATTTCGTCCGTGCAGCACCTGACCGTAATTGGCGGAAAACGCTAGCTTACCAATCCAATACTTCGCCCAAACTCCAGTGGAAAGGGTTCGCACCTTATTGGTCAAAAAAGGCGCCTCATTGTAGCGCATATCATCTCCCGACAAGCCAGTACTCCCTTCCAGCCATCCCTCTACCTGAAATCTGGACTTTAGCAGGCCTAGCCGAAATGTCGCATCCACCATGTTGGGTACCGGAACCCTATCGGTATAGTAAAGCCTATCAGAAAAAATATACGCATTACGGTCAATTGTTGCGGTAGAACGCCACGTATACCCGACTTGTACTGTCGAATAAATTCCGATCGGCAGCTGATAATGGCCAATTAACCGAACCGAACTCGTACGGCTTTGCATCCCAATACTGAGAGGCATGTAATCTGCTACATAATTGGTTACAGGACTGGAAAGCCCCCCTGTCGTATATAATTGAAGTGAGCCACCTAGGAGAGAGCGGTTTAACATCCGCCATTTTAACCAAACAGAGAGATCTTGAATGCCCCTTTGCCCATTCAAATAGGTGTTGGTCGCGCCTGTCTGAATCCAAGGTAAAGCAATAAGCGCATTGAGCCTGCTGGAGATTCCGAAAGCGCTCATTACCTGAACTTGAGAATTAAAGATGGTTCCAAAGTTCGCATTACTACGAAGACGCTCCCCTTCCCAATACTGATCCCACCTAGAATGATTAAGAGCTGTACAACGGTGCAAAGCTCCCGGCGATCCATCATCAGTCCGTCCGTAGGCGTTTGCCCTTGTAGCAATAGTGGAAAAAGAAATTGTAGAACAATAATTGATGAAGAAAATAACTTAAACATCACAAAATCGATTAATTAAAAGGTATAGGTCTTACGGTGATAGGACAAAAGTAGAAGACTTACTTGCCATTAGGAAGTAAAACTACCGATTTTAAGGGCTTTTTAAGAACTATCAAACAGTTTTACTGCTCCAATAGGCAGGAATGAATACCTACTAGCTTGACAAGCTAAAGTTGTTTCTTTAGGGGCAAACTGGCAATTTTTTTACCAATTACGCTACCTAAGCGAGTTCCTTCATCACAATCCATCCTATAATGAACCCCAGCCATCAGCCTAGACAACGCATTTTCCTGGGCCATTTCAGAAAAGGAATGAAAGGCCCTAGGCATACCGGCATACTCTTGCCGACCGTCATGCGTATAATCGGTTAGCTCATAAGGGACCCCAAATGCCTGGTCTAATACTTCCGCCGCCGCAGAGGAAAGCATTGCATGTCCTGCAGGATAACTAGGAAATGGTGGATCCTCTAGGTATGGCTGCCATTCCTTTTGAATAAGTCGATTAATATAGGTGCGAGGACGCTCCACGTTATACTGGTATTTTAGCGCCCAACAGGCAACCAAAGCATCAGACAAGGCCAAAGAGGTTTTTAAGTACACTTCAACCGTTTTGAGAGAAGAAGGGCACTCATTCTCTAACGCCTGGCTGGCAATCGAAATCCAACGCCCGGCTGGCGTAATGGTCAATCCAGTTACGTCATCACTCCAAAATTCAGAGATCCACTGATTGCTCTTAGACATGGAATGAGAAAGTGCAAAGACCTCCATTGCTTGATTATAAAAATAACTACCAGGAGCCTCACTGTAGCTAGCTGGCGCCCTTGGTTCTAATTCTTCTAATGGAACAATAAACGAACGAACACGACCCCATGAGGGCAACATTGGCTGACCTACCCCCTGCTCCACAGATTGCCAACATCCCTCACACTCAGGGAGGTGAAAACTAGCATCAGCCCGCACCAAATAAGAATTATGCCCCACTGAATCCGTCGTGGACCACTCCCAAACGGCTTTCGCAACTGCTCTTCCTATCATCTCTGACCGAAAAACAACCACCGAATCGGCAACTTGCTGGCTATCATCCGATAGCCTTTGTTCTAACAAGACTGCTTTTTCCAATAATACACTAGATGCTTTCGGGAAAAAATGTTTCACCATACTTGAATAGGCAGCATTTAAAGCAGCACCTGAACAGAACGCTCCGCCACTACCATTCCTAGCAGGGCGTTGATAGCCTTTCAAGTACACCTCCATGGACTGTTGCTCTGACATTCCCTCGATGTAAGTCTCATACGCAGCCAAATTGATATAAGCGAACATTCTCGCACTCACAGGTGGTTTGTACCCAGGTGTAAATCGCTCTAAATCAAGCAACATTCGGTTCCACTTTATTGCTACCTCTCTTGCAAAATCGTCTGACCTCCCCGCGTTTCCACGATAATTAGCGCATTCCCAACCCAACAGCAGAAAAAGCCAAAAAATAAAATGATGTGTTACTTTTTGGGAAAGCATAGTCGAAAAATAGTACCCCCTTCCGGGTTCGTAGAAATCTCAATCACAGTCTGATGCAATCTCAAAATGCTGTCTACCAACGATAATCCAATTCCAGACCCAGGTGCCCTGTCTACCAACGATAATCCAATTCCGGACCCAGGTGCCTTTGCTTGCTGAACCCCCCTGTAAAATGGCTGAAACACAAGTGGTAAATCTGCTGCAGGAATTCCAGGGCCTTTGTCCTTAATTAATAACACCAACCCTCCATCCCCCCCCTTCGTCACTACCAAGGAAACCGATTTGTCGGGCGAAAATTTACACCCATTTTCTATTAAATTGGAGATGGCAAGCTTTAAAAGTGGCTCATTTCCAACCACGATCATACTCGAATTATCAGGGATAGCCAAGTCAAAATCAACCGAAATAGTATAATCAGAATGCCCCCTTAACAACATTTCGCGCACCTGCAATACCAAAGTGTCCATCTGGATATCTGAGAAAGAAATAGAGGAGTCCTCCGAATACACCCTAGCCATTTGCAATAGTTTATCGGTGATCTCCGCCATGTGCTTGCTATCTTCTAGTACTGACTCCATGGTTTCCCTGTAGGCCTCTGCCGTCCTGCTTCTTCCAAGCGATACCTCTAGCTGAGCAATAATGATTGAAATTGGGTTCTTTAACTCATGCGACACGTTAGACACAAAACGTTTTTGCATCTGAAAAGCAAAATAAATCCGATCCAGCAGCCGATTAAATGTTTGAACCAACCTTCCAATTTCATCATTCGTAGTCGGCGATTGAAGCAACACTCCAAGATTAGAGGGTAAAATTCGCTCCACTTGGTCCACAATCCTAGAAACTGGAGCCAATGCTTGTCCAGCAAAAAACCACCCACCTAACGCAACAAGAGTGACCGCAATAAAAAAGCTCAAAAGCAGAATATTTCGGAGCTGTTTTAACTCCTCCGACTGGAAAACAGAAGCGGCAACTACCACGTATTCATTCCCTGACACACTATAATGCTTGATACCTAAAGCTGGCAAATCCCCAAAAGTAATCCGGCATTCGCCCAAACTTCGTATCCCTTCAAACGTTTGCTCTGGCAACGCATTACGCCCTTGATTCAAAGCAAACACCCGTTGCTTTTTTACATTGTAGATGGCAATTGCCTCACTAGCAGGCAACAAATTGGGACTATCTGTTTCTTCCTGATTAGGAAAAATAATTTTATCCTCCTGTCGCAATACCATCTGAGCCGTCATAATTGCCTTAAAACGAAGCCCCCGGTAAAATTCTTCTTCCAACGACCGCTTATACCGGACATAAACGAAACCCAAGGCAAGCGCAAGTATGGAGGCTACCGTAATAATAAATTGAAGGGTAAGTCGAGTCCGTATCTGCATATCTATCCTCTCAACATGTAGCCATTCCCAAATTGCGTATGCAAAACGCGTTTTCCTAAATCCTTTTCAATTTTCTTCCTCAAAAAATTGACATACACTTCAACCACATTCGTGCCCGTATCAAAATGAATATCCCATACCTGCTCTGCAATCTCTTTCTTGGTAATAACTCGCTCCGGATGCTTCAAGAAATACTCCATCAGACCATATTCACGTGGAGTGAGCGCAATTCTGTTCCCCGAAACAAACAACTCTTTAGTACCTAAATTCAATTCCAAGGCTTCATATTTAAGCACATTCGTTTCCACCTGATAATGAACGGTGGTTCTGCGGGCAAGTGCTTTCACCCGCAATAAGAGCTCCCTAAATTCAAATGGCTTTGACAAGTAATCATCAGCACCTGCAATAAATCCTATCTCTTTATCGTCAATTTGTCCAAGAGCCGTCAATAACAACACCGGAATCGTATTACCCTCAGCACGAAGGTTCTTTAATAAATCGATACCAGAATCCCCAGGTAGAATAACATCAGAAACAATGACAGAATATACCTTCTCCTTAGCAAGAACCGCTGCCGACTCTGCATTATAGGCTACCTCCACCTCATAGCCCTCCTCCTCCAAACCCTTTTGAATGGCCTGTGCAAGCTTTATTTCGTCTTCAATAACTAATACGCGTACCATTATCTGAGGCCTAACGCAGTTCAGCTGCCTTGTTGGAAAGCCCTGCAGCTTCATATACCTCTATTAAGGCTATTCGAACAGAAGGCTCCAACTGCTGGGTTAACAAAGCATATTCAAGAAATTGCTGGGCCGATTTATTGTCTTTTAATTTCTTAAAGTATAACTCATAGCCCGTTTTGTAAGCAAACTCATTAATCAACTTCGCATTGGAACTCGTTTTTGCAAGATACTTAATATACGCATCAATATTTGAGCGCAGCAAGTTTACATAAGCAGCGTTATTGAGCGCATAAACCCATTGATTCAATAGGGTAGTAACATCTCGATCCACTTCAAACCGAGCAGCAGCGACATTGGCATACATTACCCAAGCGGAACCATATTGTGGATAAATTTCTAGTGCCCGCTTCACATGCACTTCCATTGTATCTACCCATTGTAACTTTTCCTGCTCCGATTGTGCTTTCAAGTACCGCTCCTCATAGATTGCCGTTGAGTAAAAACTCTGTGCACGTGCACTATTCGGGGAAGCGATCACCGCCGATCGGTTTAATGCAAATGGATTTTCCCATGCAGGAATACGTATGATAGTTCTCCAAGAAAAAAAAGCAACAAACGGAATAAATACCAAAACCCCAGCATACTGGAACGATGGTTTTTTTAAGATTGATGGAAGTTTCTCTACCAAAAACCAGGCAGCCAACAAGCAAAATCCCACAGAAGGCATGTACAGTTTCTCTACCAAAAACCAGGCAGCCAACAAGCAAAATCCAACAGAAGGCATGTACGCAAAACGCTCGTTCATAAAGGACCCCACCGAAACGAAAAGATTGGATACAATACTTAGCGTAAGTACGAAAAACAAAATAGCGTAGGCCGCAACCGAACGTTTTTTAATAACAAGGATAGACCAGGTAATCATTCCCGCATACAATATTAACGAAAACAAAGCTCGGTAATCCGTCCAATTCACCTTAGGCACATGATAGGGGTAGTAATCGTGCGTGAGTGGGATCGGATAAATTAATAACTTCAAATACCACAAGAGCGTTAAAAAAATGGTAGCTGTGCGCTCCGAAAAACGCATTCCCAAAAAGGAATCATTCATCAAATCCGGTGTGCCTTTACCATGATCAAGCATGTATCCCAGCGCATTATATCGAATCAAGATAAACACAAACGCAGCTAAAAACAAGGGCCAAAGGCCAGCAAGAACCCTACCAAAAGAAACCCTACCAAAAACCCAAATCGTCATCGGAATGACCGCTAAAAAAGTAAGGGTATTCTCTTTGGATAATAGCCCTAGTAAAAATACCAACGCTGACAGCCAGATCCAAAGCGACTTACGAGTATCAAAATAGTTCATCGCCAAATAAAGGGCACCCAAACTACCCATCAATGCCATAATTTCATCGCGCCCCTTGATGTTGGCAACGCATTCCGTATGCAAAGGGTGCACCATAAAAAGTAAGGTCCCTACCATTGGAACACTCCACCACCAACCTCTACCATTCAGCGGGAATAACGCCAAAAGCACCGCATAAAGTAAAAGACCATTCAAACCATATAACAAAATATTAATCCAATGGCTAATCTCCGGAATACCCCTCCCGCGGTACACTACCCCCTTTCTAGGATCTGCCATCTTTTGCTCCGCCTCTGCGGCCGCTCGCTCCTTCCCAAAAAGCTCCACCTCTGCAGCAAAAGTTACTAATGACAAGGGCCGATATCGACCTCCTTCTAGTTTATAGAGGCCCTCTTTTCGTTGAAAATACCCCATAAAACTATCCGACCCAAGAATCTTCCCGACTCCACTAAGTCCTTCCTGAACATAGGCATTTTTCCAGATGACCATCTCATCGTCCAAAATATAACCATATTTTCCAGATGCATGATAAAGCCCAACGGAACTACAAACAATCAATAAAGCTGGAAGCCAGTGCTGTCTCCAAAAACCAGCTTTTAAAAATGAAGTGTAAACCATCGTTTTCTGCACCTTCGATACAGCCGTTGGCCCAGCCTGCCCCTTCTTATTGGATGTGTTCTTTGCCATTTGTATGGTCCATGTTTTGTTTTTAACGGTTGAATACAGTACCCCAAACTCTACCTTTCAATGTTTTGCCTAACAAAGGCGAATTATTCGACTTTGATAACGAACGGGTATACTCCCAGGTGCCTCCACAATCAACAATAGTCAAATTAGCCACATTACCCACCATGATTGGCGGCAGTTCAAGCCCAAATAGATGCCTAGGGACCACCGAAACTGCGGCTATCCAACGCTCCAACGATACCTTATCTGCTAAATACATACAGTACATCGACCAAGCCGTCTCTAAACCTGTTATCCCAAATTCGGCATAGGGGAACTCTAGGTTTTTTGCCTCCACATCCCAAGGAAGGTGATGGGTACTGATAAAATCAATTGTGCCGTCAACCACTCCTTCTACCAACGCCTCTCTATCAGCAGCCCCTCGCAATGGGGGAAGCATCTTTAAGTTGCTATCAAACGGTGAGGCCCCAGGAGCCATCGCCATATCGTCTTCTGTCCAACATAAATTTGCAATAGCCACAGAGGCGGTCACCGATAGGCCCTTTGCCTTTGCAGCTCTCAACAAACCCACACTCTCTGCAGAAGAAATTAAATGAACATGTAGCCTCGCTGCCTCTCCCGCATACTCTAATAAACTGAGGTCGCGCTGAAGCATCAAATGCTCCGCCAATGAGGGCAAACCACGTAATCCTAACTCTGTGCTTATTCTACCCTCGTGCATCTGGCCCGCCCCAGCGATTCCTTTATGGTGGGGGTGGTTAATAATGATCCCTCCAAAAGCGGTGGCATATTGAAGCGCTCGCAACAATAAACCCGCATCTTGAACAGGAGTCAATCCATCACTAAATGCCACTGCTCCCGCTTGGTACATATCATACAACTCTGCCAAATCCTTTCCCGCACAATCCTGCGAAATTGCCCCAATCGGATAAAGCGCTGCAGCGCTTGAGATGGACTGCCGCAGAACAAAACTTATTTCAGATTTTGAATGCAACGCAGGCTTTGTATTTGGCAAACAAGCGATCGCCGTAAAGCCTCCCGCCGCGGCCGCAGCTGCAACACTCCCAAAATCCTCTCGATGCTCAAAACCTGGCTCACCAGCAAATACACCCACATCCAACCAGCCACCAGTTACATATCCTTCTTGCAACCAAACCACTTCCGTGGAATCGCCCGATGGTAAGTCCTTCGCGATGGCCGCAATCTTTCCGTCTTTTATCAATAGGTCAGTCGGTGCCGAAATCCCCTTGCCAGGTTCTATGATTTGTATTTGCTTGAAGAGTAGATTCGATCCAGTCACTTTATTGCTACTTTTTAGCTGAAATGATAAATTGCACCCAAGCTAGGGCGCACAAAAGTACTACGAGTTTACGCAATTTTAAGGGATTTCATGCCCTTTCGCCTTAAAACAAACCAATTTCCCCCTTATTCTTCTATTGCGTCATTGACAAAAGCCTTTCTCCGCAAAAAGATTAGTTGATATATAGGCTTAATGGTAAATAGACAGAGCGCTGGCCCAAAACTACAACAGAGTACCAACCAGTCGGAAGAGAAAGCGCTATTGGGCGCCCAAGCGAAACCTCCTGCTCATGCGCGAGCTGCCCAAGTGCCGTGTAAAATTGAGCCCGCAAACCCTCCTCTGCAGTATCCCCTTCTATTATGACATACGCACTGGCGGGATTCGGAATAATTCGCATTGAAATAGCGGCTTTTGCCGGCTCCACACCGGAAACCAACCCAGCTATCTGACTTTTTGTCCTGATACTCCGTTGAATTAAAAATGGCTTTATCCCGTATGGCGTGTGTCCATCTACTGTTTGGTCAAATCCAGCATGAAAATCATTTAGGTCATAACCATAGTCCAAGGTACGATAGGTATCCTCAGCAGCAGCCTCCGTAATCAGTGCTTCATACGTGTTGATCCTCGGAAAAATACTATCAGGATGTACAATGTACCGAGTTAAGGAATCTAAATAGTGTATAAACTTGCTTTTATACTCGGGCACCGCTAACAATTTGGTTGCCAATGGACGAGGCTCACTGTTATTGTGCCACGCCAAACAGTTGCGTGTCGTCCAATCTTTCCCCAACCAATCTACTCCAAAGGTGTTGTCTGTATCAAACGTGATAAACTCAAATCGTCCAGACACCGGATTATCGTATAAGTAATAATTGTTTTTATTGTAAAAATAGTCGTCCCAATTACCCGTCACAATATCAATAGCAAAGGCTTTCAATACTTGGCTTACATTCAAAATCTGCTCCAGCTGCTCCGGAAACGAAGAGGTCACGGGCTGATTTAAAGCAGTAACTAACGCAGCCAATCTACTATAATCATCCTCTGTTTCGTTGGTTACCAACTCGTACGCCCTCGTTTCTGCATCATGCATTACCTGCTGATACGCCGACGGATTGGGCCCAAGGTAAGCCAGATTAGCCGGCCAAGTACACTTATACAGGTTCCCATCGTTATCACCATAAACGGACTTTAGCCATGCTTTATCCAACTCCTCCATGTTCGTATACAAGCCCTTGTACGCTCCGTTAATATACAGCCGAACAAAAGCCGAGCGCCTATCTGGTAAGCCCATAGAGCGCCATACATGCCCAAATAAATGCTCACGCACCATCGTTGGGTCATTGTGTGAGCCCCTCAGATTGAGTTTGCGCACCCCCTGATACTTTTGGTTCTCATCAAATTCATTAAAGCTGATTTTAAAGGATTTTTTTTGTGCAAATAAAGAGGTATTCCCCCTTAACCGCACTCCAACCTCCGATACCACCTCCATTTGCCCATCATAACTAAAAGAAAAAGCAGCTTTGTAATACCGATCATTAACCAGCTCCCCCAACATCTCCGCCAAGGAATCAGCAGGCAATACAAGATGGATAGATGCCACCTTGGTTTCGTCATACAAGCCAGCTGGTTGGGCAGCTACCTGCGCCAACGAACTATAATAAAAAGTTCCAACTAGGAGCAACGAACGCCACCAACTAGGCAACCTGTTAGAAACATACTTCCCTAATTGGAATAGAAGATATCTGTTTTTCATTTCCTTTTCATTTTTCAATTTATAAACGAAAAATAATCCTACCTAATTACCAAACCTCTGCTACTGCTATTGTAGTTCGTAACAACTCCTAATTCCCCATACCAGTAAACCAATTATGCCGACTTCAACACCCCAAAGGATTAGCGAGGATCAAATGTACAATAATCGATTGAGCACCAAAGATTGGATTTGCATTTTCATCCAACTCGCGCTATCTTTGCCTAGTAACGACAAACAGTAGGTTATGCAGGAAACGGTAGTAGAAAAGATGCCAGAGGAGCTTCCCGAAGAGGAACGAAAATTAATTAGCTCCATGTACCGCGATTTACTTCGCTCGTTCAAAAGCAACCTGAACGAAGACGATCAACGACTGCTCCGTGAGGCCTTTGAAATGGCTGCTGAAGCCCATAAGCAACAACGTAGAAAAGATGGAACTCCCTACATTACCCACCCTATCCAAGTAGCTAAAATTTGTGTCGTAGAAATTGGTCTTGGACCAACTGCTGCCGCTTGCGCCCTACTACATGATGTCGTAGAGGATACAGAAATCACCCAAGAAGACATCCGGATGAAGTTCCCCGATAAATCGGGATTGATGGATAAGGACGGAAAACCCAAAAGCAGGATAGCTGCTATCGTTGAAGGCCTTACCAAACTAGATAGCCTAGATGATTATGAATACCCTCAAGCAGAAAACATACGCAGAGTCCTAGAAGCGATGCTCGCCGACGTCCGAGTAGTATTGATCAAAATGGCCGACCGACTACATAACCTTCGGACCATCGGTTCTATGCCTGTCCATAAACAAATCCGGATCGCAGCCGAAACAGAAAGCATATACGCTCCTCTTGCACACCAACTGGGCCTCTATCAAATAAAAACAGAATTTCAAGATAACTGCCTTAAAATCAACAACCGGAAAGCATACGACGATATTGCAGATAAATTAGCGGAAACCAAAGTCGCTCGAGAAAAATACATCAAACAATTTATAGCCCCACTGCTCGAGCCCCTAGAAGAAAATGGATTGGATGCAAAAGTATTTGGACGACCCAAAAGCATTCATTCTATCTATGAAAAAATGATTAAGAAAAAGGTCCGTTTTGAAGACATTTTTGACCTTTTCGCTATCCGAATTATTCTATCAACTCCCCTGAAAAACGAACGCATGGCTTGCTGGCAAGCCTATGCGGTGGTTACAGATATCTATCAACCAGTGCCCGAACGCCAAAAAGACTGGATCTCCATGCCCAAAACAAACGGATATGAATCACTTCATACCACCGTGGCAGGCCCAGACGGTCGCTATGTAGAAGTACAAATCCGAACAGAGCGAATGGATGATATCGCAGAGCGAGGCTTTGCCGCACATTGGAAATACAAAGGGGTGCAAGGATTCGGCGCCCAAGCAGGCGTTTTTGATAAATGGTTAACTGATCTGAGGGATGTACTAAAAGATAAAAATAATGCCGTTGAATTTATCGCCGATTTCCAAAGCAGTATCTACGTAGAAGATGCCGTCCAAGTCTTTACTCCAAAAGGCGATATCAAACTTCTCCCCAAAGGCGCTACCGCTCTCGATTATGCATTCGCAATCCACTCGGATATCGGTCAGAGCTGCCAAGTAGTGCGCGTCAATGGTGTACTACAGCCTTTCAACTATAAATTACAAAACGGCGATCAAATAGAAATCGTCACCAATAAGAATCAAAAACCAACGGAAGACTGGCTTTTATTCGTCGTTACCTCTAAGGCAAAAACCAGAATAAAAGTTGCTCTCAATGAAGAAAAACGCAAGCTGGCCGCACAAGGAAAAGAAATCCTCGACCGAAAACTACATAATCTATTTAAGGTAACCACCGATGATAATGTAGATAATCTCGCACGCTGGCTGAGCTATCCAAACCGACTCGAGCTCCTCTGCGCAGTGGCACTCAAACAATTTAATATGAGTCTGCTGAAAAAATTCAAAGCTGAGGGGAAATACCTCGTCCAACCAGAACCTGCCGGCAAGCACGACAATGCACTCCAACCTGGAGAAGTAAAACCGCTTCCCACCTATCGAAAAAGCGTAAAACAGGAAGTAATTATTAACGACGAACCAGGCGTTTACTATAATTATAGCTTCGCAAAATGCTGCAACCCTAAACCAGGGGAACCAATTTTTGCCTACCTCAATGGTGAATCAGGCGCAAACATACATTCAGCCACCTGCAACAATGCCAAATACTTACTTTCAAATCACGCTTACCGTATACTAAAGGCAGAATGGGGCAATACAATCCGTTCTAAATTTTCAACGGAGATCATTATCGAAGGACGCGACATCGGAAGGGGAGTCATCAGGCAAGTTTCAGAATGTATCGAAAACCTCGGCATTAATATGCAGTCCTTCAATATGACGGGCAATAAAGGAGGTAACTTTGTCGGAAAAGTAAAACTAGAAGTCAGCACTCCTGAGCACCTAAACCTCGCCATCTCAGCTCTGAAGAGCTTTGATTATGTATCACATGTCGAAATCGTTCACTAAACATGCCTCTAGCTATTCTCCAAGAAGACGATCATATTCTAATCGTAAATAAACCCGCCACTACCGCCATCCAGTCGGCTAATCCCGATGCTCCAACCTTGGAGCAAGAGGCCCAAAACCATTGCAAAGACGGTGTTTGGCTGGTTCATCGAATCGACCAGCCCGTAAGCGGAATTGTGCTATTCGCGAAATCGGCTGAAGTAGCCGCCCACCTTAGCGCTCAATTTAAAAACCGTACAATTGAAAAAGAATACCTCGCTTTTACGGCAATAACGGATCTCCCAGAAGAAGGCCTGCTCGAACATTATTTCGAACGTTTTGCCAAAAACAACAAAACAAAGGCGTGGGCAGAAAATAAACCCGGACGTTATCAAGCACTCTTGTCTTACCGCCGATTAATGGCTACCGACCGGTACCAGCTCCTCCTTGTACAACCTTTAACTGGTCGACAACATCAAATCAGAGCCCAATTAGCTGCAGCAGGCTGCCCTATAAAAGGAGACGTAAAATATGGAGCCCGCCGCAAAAACCCAGATCGCTCCATCCACCTACACGCATGGCGAATTCGTTTTACGCACCCAAAAAGTCTGTCACCTGTTCAAATCACCTGTGAACCACCTTTTCAAGATGTACTTTGGGCCTCCGCACAAGAGGCACTTCAAATGAACAATAATCCTTTGGAATTGATCGAAAACCGCTGATCACCGCTTTAAGATCGCTTCCCCAATCCAGTTGGCCATCGCCTGCCGATTACTACTCAGTACCAACCGCTGCTGGTCCCAATCGTTCCGAATATTAGCCAACTCAACATAGACAGCCTTTCGGGTATTCGTCTCTCTAAATGTAAACAAATCTCGAGTAGAGACGGAGCCGCTGTACGCACGTGCCGAACTCCTACGATCTTTGTAATGCCCCGAAAAAACCTGATGCATTGTTTCGGCTCATTGTTTCGGCTAAGCGCATACTGGGCGTACTTCCCGACTTATAGTAGAAAAAAACGTCAATCTCTGTGGCTACACTTCTGGAGTCAATATGTATCTCGATGATCGTCTGGTCCGTTTGACCATTTTTCTTGTGGTAAGCACTCAAACTGTTGATGATATCCGTACGCTGGCCCAAACGCTCTTTTTGATTTAAGGGGATTTCGCGATTCCCCCAAACTACTTCATCTTTGTCACTTTTCAAATAATTTTCATCGCGAATACCATCATTTGGATCCCTTACAATCATGTAAGCAATGGCCCCGTGACTGAGCAAATAGCGTAATAGCCTTAATGTTACATCGTATGCATACTCATCTTCACTCAGTGTAACACCTGCCCGTTTGCCTTGTGCACCCGGATCTGGCCCTCCATGACCACTTACCAAAAAAAATACTTTTCCATTTAATCGGGACGACAAAAGGGGGGTGTAGCTATGCTTTTTTCCAAAAATAGGAAATAATCGCTTTCCACCCTCCAACGGCACCTCTCCCTTGCCTTTTGTCATTGTCCCAATATTTGCCCTACCCACCGACACACCAATAGATTCTGTTTTCTCCGCCTCCGAAGCCTCCATATCACAAGCTACCTCATGCCAAGGCACCCAAAGTTGTTTACTCTCCGTAAACACATCCGATCTTAGTTTTTTTTGAGAAGCTAACAAATTGTAATCCCGAATACGAACCGCTGTTTCCCAGTCTGGAACGCCAATAGTGGACCGAATACTTTTACCGTTGTACTTCATAATTTTTATGGGAAGCACATAGGTTTTCCCATAAACCAATCGATAATCGCCTTCAGAGAGTCTGTTTAATTTAAGAAATTGTGTAATATTGCAATCATAATCTGCTAGTTCGTATAATTCTAATATCTTCGGTATATCATCGCCGTTTTTAGCAATAATGGATAAAAACGGCGCATTATTAAAGGCGTTTTTGGTATCTTGAGCTGCTAAAAAAAGAGCCTTCAGGAGCAATATTAGGATCAATGAGAAACGCATTTGGCGCTAATTTGGCTACAAAAATCGTAAATATATTCTAAAATACCCTTAAAAGGTATGCTTATGAAAGAAAAACTCATTCTTCAGAATCAAACGTATACGAAGAAGGTACAAGGATTATTGTCTGAAATGGCTACCTATTCAGAGCAACAACTCAACGCGAAAGCAGATCCAAAGAGCTGGTCTGCCTTGCAGGTTGCTCAACATTTAGCCGTGAGTGAGGCCAGCTCCCTAGCCTACGTACGAAAAAAAATGGCGCATACCCAAACATTCCCCAAAGCAGGCATAGCAGAGCTGGCTCGATCGCTTTTCATTCGTCTACTCCTGTTCCAGCCATTCAAATTTAAAGCCCCGCCTGTAGTTGGAAATGCCGTCTTAACACCCAACAATACCTTAGAGGTAATTCGCCAACAATGGCTAAACACTCGGCATGATTGGCAAGAATTTTTCGAAACGATGCCAAGAGAACTAGAAAACAGGGCTGTTTTCAAGCACCCCAGAGCAGGAAGAATTGGCTGGAAGCATGTGCTTTACTTTTTCAGTGATCATTTTGATCGGCATAGACAGCAAATAAGGAAAACGCTGAAAAAGGTGGATTAGAAATGATCCATTATTAGTGTGCCTGATTTGCCGGTATCAGACAGATTTTTTGTTTTAGTTCAAAAAAAGAGAAGAGCGTTCTTTTTATTAAACGAAATTAAGCAACTTTGCGTTGTGGATGATGAAATAAAAATCACTATCCACTACTTTGCTCGCTCTTTCAACGAATCAAGATTGTATTGTGCTGACTAAAAACGTCCTGCTTCCCGTCTTTTTACTGCTTTTTATACGTGCCTTGACCGCACAACCTACCAATCAGCCTGTACCAGCAGCCTGGTGTGGAACCCATGAGTATTCTCCTTGGCTTCACTGGTACCACGAGCACAAGGACGAGCTGAGTACACTCCGCGACTTAGATACCGCTTGGCTATACGTTCCGGTAACTATTCATATAGTAGGGGACGATAACGGTTCAGGGCTGTACCCTGAAGGCGAAACATTCCGCATCCTCTGCGAAATGAATGCTCAGTACGAACCTGCCCGTATTCGGTTTTATTTTATGCCCGGTGAGCCCTTCGTTTATCACTTCAAATCCTCTTGGTACGAACACAACTGGGATGGAGGATACGAGATGATCACAAGTACAAAAATCGAAGACCGCCTCAATTGCTATATAGTCAAAGATCCTGCTGGCAACTGCGGCTATTCTTGGATTGATGCGATCGTGATGGGTCGAGGATGCTCTGGACCTGGAAATTCTACTTGGGCCCACGAAGCAGGACACCACTTTTCGCTGCCACATCCTTTCTTTGGATGGGAAGGCACCTCTTGGGATTTCGCTCAACCAGCTCCCCCATCAGTAGGTGGGGTGCCGGTAGAAAAAATGGACAGTTCCAACTGCTATATTGCGGGAGACCGCTTCTGTGATACCCGCCCAGACTACCTTAGCTACCGCTGGTCGTGTACACCAGATAAAGAAAGTACCGTTCTACAAACAGATCCTAATGGAGTTAATTTCCGTTCAGATGCCACCTTGTACATGGGTTATGCTCTTGATGCCTGTACAGGACGGTTCACAAATGAACAAATTGAAGCCATGAGGGCAAACCTGTACACAGAACACCTTAGTTATTTACAAGCCTCTTCGCCCGAGCCAGATCTCCAAGATGACTTCGGAATAACCTATGTCAGCCCAATTGACTCCGCAACTGAACAGTACAATAATGTCTGGCTACAGTGGGCGCCCGTGCCTAATGCAGAATTTTATTTAGTGGAAGTTTCCAACTCTCCATTCTTCTCGGTGGTATTCTTTAGCAAATTGGTATATGGAACAACCGCTGTTAATGCTACGAAAGGAATTCCTAATAACCGAACGCTTTTCTGGAGAGTCCGCGCATACAGTAGCTGGGATCTCTGCAATCCTACTACAGCACAAGCACCCGCCATTTTCCGAACAAGGAACCTTTCCTCAACCAATGAGTTAGAGCGCCTCGCAGAAATTGTGCTGGCACCTAACCCAGTACATAGTGGGACACCCATGGCACTTTCCATTAATAGTAGTGAATCGCTTGATTTATTGCTTACCATTAGTGATGCATCCGGTAGAAACTGCCATCAAAACAGAACTACTATTTACCCAGGAGATAACCTCTTTGAAATTCCCACGTACCAACTTGAAGCCGGTTTTTACTTTGTAACCTTACAAACTACCCAAGGCACCTTGGTAAAACGACTGGTTATCACACAATAACAATGGGCGTCATTCAACGTCAAGGATTTAAACACTCCATTGTTAATTTGGTGGGACTCGTACTAGGTGGTGCGAGCACCCTTTGGCTCTATCCACTAGTGATAGGGGAGTACGGCATTTTTCAATTAATCTTATCGGTTGGTGTTATCTCGATGCCCCTTTTGGCGCTTGGAGCCAATACGGTAGCGATTCGCTTTTTTCCACATTTTCAGGACAACAAAAGAGGCCATCACGGATTCCTAACCCTACTTTTTGGGTTGTTCCTGGCGGGAAGCATCTTTGCAGGAAGCATCCTGTTTCTATTTTGGGATCAACTACTTTCTTGGCTACCGTCAGACAAGGCTAACACCTTAAATAAATATCTTTTTCAGGTAATTCCCATCGCCTGCCTCTGGGTACTTAGCTCTCTTTTGAGCCCAAGGCTAACACCTTAAATAAATATCTTTATCAGGTAGTTCCCATCGCCTGCCTCTGGGTACTTAGCTCTCTTTTGAGCGTTTACTCCTATAATTTTAAGAGAATTGTTGTTCCCTCTCTATTACTTGATTTTTCTCAAAAAATAACCGTACCCATTTTGTTATGGTTAGTGTATAAATGTTGGTTAACCCTTGACCAAGCCATTTGGGGATTATTGGCTCATGGCATACTGGTTTTTTTGGGCCTTTTGTATTATATCAATTCCATTGGTCAGTTACATCTTAAACTTGACTGGCGATTTTTAACACCTTCGTTAAAACGAGAGCTGGGACGGTTTATTTTATTCAGTTCCTTTGGGACCTTTGCCATCCTACTTATCAGCAAAGCCGACCTCTTCTTAGTTGGCTCCTTACTACCCATTGATAATACAGGCATCTATTCTATCGCCGTCTTTCTAGCGGCGGTCATAGAAGTTCCAACAAAAAGTCTTTATTCTGCTAGTGTATCGAGTGTTGCACTACACATCGCCAATAATGACTTACCAGCACTAGAAAGCCTCTATAAAAAAGTCTCTATCAATTTACTATGCATTGGCCTCCTGCTGTTTGGTGCACTTTGGATATCAATTGATGATATCTACCGTGTGATGCAAAAAACCGAAATCGTATCTAACGGAAAGTGGGTCTTTTTCTTCATTGGATTAGGGAAACTTGCAGATATGGCAAGTGGGCTGAACAACTATATGATTGTTTACTCCCCCCATTATATGCGGGCATTAATCCCAATGGGCCTCTTAGCTATCGTAAACATAGCATTTGGCATCTATTTGATCCCAATTCATGGATTGATAGGAGCCGCAGTGGCAACATTGATTTCTATCACCTTGTACAACTTACTTAGTATTCTAATCGTTTGGCAAAAATTTAAAGTAGTACCCTTCGATACACATACCCTACTAGCTGTTACCCTAGCATTTATTGTCTATTTACTCGTTCTGCTCATCCCACGCATAGATAGATTTCCAATCCTCAACGCAGTTTTACACGCAGGACCTTATGTTGTGGGACTCGGTGGCCTTTTCCTACATTTACGAGTTTCAACTGACCTTAATGATCTTGTACGTCAACTTTTCAACCGGACTTTTTCTTTTTTTCGGTAACTACTCAACATACAGGGTACGCTCGTACTGACTACACTTTTAAAAAACCACTACGCGCAGCAGACTCAACCTGTACTTGAGTGCCGCTTCCTCTTTATAAACAAAAAAGTGACAATCAAGTGGCAGATATAAACTTGCATTTGCAATACCTTTGAGGATGAAATATTCAGCCATGAACCAGCTATTGACACTATTAATTGCAGCAGGAATTCTGCTAGTTTCCTGCCAGTCAGAAAGAAAAGGGGCCCTTCCAATTCTAGGGAATAGAGATATCAGTGCTTCGGGCGACACCATCTACCCAACCGTTCGGGATTTCTCTTTTATCAATCAAGATAGCCAGCTGGTGACCAATGCTACCTTCGCAGGTAAAGCCTACGTGGTCGATTTTTTCTTCATTCACTGCCCAACAATTTGCCCAAAAGTAAAAGCACAAGCTAAGCGGGTCTATGATCGTTTCGCCAACGAACCCAATCTTCTACTCTTGTCCCATTCCATCGATACTAAAAATGATACCGTTGCTGCGCTAAAACAATATGCCCAAAAAATAGGTATCGACTCCAAGCGTTGGCACCTTGTGACCGGAGAACACGATGCCATTTATGCAATTGCAGATGACTACTTCAGTGTCGCACAAGAAAATCCAGATGCCCCGGGAGGATTTGATCATTCCGGGAGATTGATTTTAGTTGATAAAAACCGGCATGTTCGCGCTTTTTGTGATGGAACCGACCCAGAATCTGTCGATAAATTTATGAAAGATATCGAACGGCTCTTGGAGGAGTACAAATAGAAAAAGGATACAACCACACCGAAGTCTCCACGGCCCCTATTTCTCCTTTCGACCCTCTTATTGAATTATTCCAATTGGCCGAGTATCTTTGTGGCTAACATGAAAGTTATAATTCCCGTAGCAGGAGCTGGAACGCGTTTGCGACCTCATACCTATACTCAGCCCAAACCCTTAATGCCCGTAGCGGGTAAGCCAATTATCTGCTTTATCATCGACAAATTGGTGGAAGCAGGTATCAATGACTTCGTTTTTGTTATTGGATACCTTGGTGATAAAATTAGAGACTTTATAGAAGAAAGCTATCCTTCCATACAAACCGAATTCGTTTACCAAGAGCACCGTGAAGGCTCCGGCCACGCTATCTGGTCGGCCCGCGAAGTTCTAGAAGATGAGGATGAAGTATTTATCGCATTTGGAGATACCATTTTTGAAGTAGACCTCCAACAATTCATCGACTGCCCCAACTCCTGTGTAGGCCTGAAAAAGGTGAGTGACCCAAGGGATTTCGGAGTAGCAGAGTGCTCCCAAGACGGGAAAATTACACGATTGGTTGAAAAACCAAAAATTCCTAAATCGAACTTAGCGTTGGTTGGCCTCTACAAAATTAAAGAGGTAAACGCCTTACTAAAAGCAGTAGAATACCTAGTTCAACATAACATTCGAACAGTTGGCGAATTCCAACTAACAGATGCCCTCCAATATTTGATTGAACAACAAATCCCCATTCAAGGGATACATGTAGATAATTGGTTTGATTGCGGAAGAAAAGAAGTCCTATTAGAAACCAATGCAATGCTCTTGAATCAGCACGAGTATTCCAGTGATGCATTCAATCTACCCGCTTTTGAAAATACCATTATCATCCACCCTGTCAATATCAGCCCTTGTTGTCGCATAGCAAATAGCATCATTGGCCCCCACGTAACTATTGGGAAAAACGCCGACCTTAACCATGTCATCGTTCAAGACAGTATTATCGGGAACTTTGCCGTACTAAAAGATGTTGTACTGCGACACTCTGTTGTTGGTATTGACGCCAGTATCCGAGGAATGAATCTTAGCCTGAACATAGGCGATAACACAGAAATAGATTTCGACTAAACCATGGCAAAAGAATGGACCCTTGGAGAAAAGGCAGCAGGACTAAAAAAAGAAACAGAATACGCACTGCTGGTAGGACTTATCACTCCTAATGTTGCCGAAACACAAGCACAAGAATTCCTCGATGAACTAGAATTCCTAGCGTTAACTGCAGGCGCTGTTAGCGTCAAACGCTTTACGCAACGACTTCCTCACCCAGAACATACCAGCTTCTTGGGTAAAGGAAAGGTAGAAGAAATAAGAGCGTATATCGAACGCCATGAGGAAATCAACGTAGTCATTTTTGATGACGACCTATCTGGCAAACAAACCAACTACCTAGAAGAAGCTTTAAAAGTTAAGATCGTTGACCGCTCCTCCTTGATTCTTGACATCTTTGCCGCCCGTGCACAGTCAGCACAAGCAAAGGCCCAAGTAGAACTGGCTCAAATGAAGTACCTGCTTCCTCGACTAAGGGGCCTTTGGACCCACCTTGAGCGCCAAAGAGGAGGAATTGGTATGCGCGGTCCTGGGGAAACGCAAATTGAAACCGACCGCCGACTCGTTCAGAATAGGGTAAAGGCTCTAGAACTAAAACTCATCGACATCGATCGGCAGTTTCAAACGCAACGAAAAACAAGGGGGGAACTAATTAGAGTGGCATTAGTGGGCTATACCAACGTAGGGAAAAGCACTCTTATGAACCTCCTGAGCAAGAGCGAAGTCTTAGCTGAAAATAAGCTATTCGCTACATTGGATACCACTGTTCGAAAGGTAGTATTCGATCGAATGCCGTTTTTGCTCTCGGATACCGTTGGATTTATCCGAAAATTACCACACCACCTCGTGGAAAGCTTCAAAAGCACCTTAGATGAAGTCCGCGAATGTGACATCCTGCTTCATGTTGTGGACCTTTCACACCCACAATACGAAGACCACATTCGAACGGTGCAGCAAACCCTTCTTGATCTTGGAGCCCAAGACAAGCAGACGCTTATGGTTTATAATAAAATTGACCGGTATAGAACCAGCAACTATGACGATTTGCTGGATCAAGACACCAAGAACCACCTAGAGCAAGAACTTGCAGAGTACCTTCAACATACTTATGGTGACCTTGTGATGATTTCTGCCCATACGAAAGAAGGTATTGATCAACTAAGAGACAAAATGGACCGCCTGATAAAAGAGGCTTACGTAGTAAGGTACCCTCACCAAGCTAAAGCCTGGTAAAATATGAATGGGACGCAGTAGTTTACACCACTGCGTCCCATCTTTATTTACACAGAATTTTACGAATTATCCCTCAAACGCAGCGTCGACAACTGCAATTTGTTGTTTTTCGTGCACTTTAGGGAAGCCCGTAGCGGGAGAGGCAGCACTTGGACGTGCTGATAACTTCCAATCGTACTGATGCTGGTTCATTAACAAGTATCCCCAAGCGCCCGAAGCAGCACTTGGACGTGCTGATAACTTCCAATCGTACTGATGCTGGTTCATTAACAAGTATCCCCAAGCGCCCATGTTTGCAGGCTCCTCTTGAACCCAAATAGGGCGATCTGCTCCTTTATATTTAGCCAAAACCGCTTCGAATTGTGTGGTTGGGAAAGGATACATTTGTTCCAACCGTACGATAGCCACATCGTTCCGACCAGTCTCTTGACGACGCTTGAGCAAATCATAGTATATCTTACCAGAGCAAACTAATAAACGCTTCACCTTCTTCGGATCAGCCTCCACATCATCTAAGATTTCTTGAAAACGAGTGCCCGCTTCTATCTCGCTTATTAATCCCGTATTAAAAGGAGGGCGCAGGGTAGATTTAGGAGTCATTACAATCAATGGCTTGCGGAAAGGCCGAGCTAATTGCCTACGCAGCAAGTGAAAAAAGTTACTAGCCGAAGTTAAATTCGCCACCGTTACATTGTTCTCCGCACAACCTTGTAAATACCGCTCCAATCGTGCAGAAGAGTGCTCCGGCCCTTGGCCTTCATAACCATGAGGCAACAACATAACAAGTCCACTCATTCGGCGCCATTTCGTTTCCCCAGACAATATGAATTGGTCTATAATAGAGTGGGCACGCATGGCGGTGACTAAAGGTGCCTCGCTTTACATCCTGACCGCTCATTCGAACATGCTTACCTTCTGTTAAAATGGAAGAATAGGCCAGTAGCTCACCCATTGACCAGTCAATTTGGCCCGTTTCAACTAGCTTACGCTGATTTTCTAGATTTTTGGCAATTTGCGGCAATGGATTAAAGTCAGCAGGAAGCGTCAACAGATGTTGAAGCAATCGATCAATTTCTTTGCGATCTAATCCTGTTTCTGGAGATTGCTGAAACGCCTCATCGCGGGTTTCAGTAACCAATTTACGCCATGCTAATTCGTTTTCTTGGTAGGCATAGGGCAACGGAGATTGACGAATTTCATCTAGGCGAGCTTGTAAGTTGGCCTTGAAAGACTGCTCCATTTCTTTAGCCATTTCGGCCTCAATATCGCCACGACGAATTAACTCAGCAGAGTACTGCTCCCGAACATTCTTATGATCGGCGATCAAAGCATACATATCGGGGTTAGTAAACCGAGGCTCATCACTTTCGTTATGGCCATACTTCCGGTAACAAACTATATCCAAGAAAACATCCGAATTGAATTTCTGGCGATACTCAATGGCCAGTTCAATGGCATATACCACCGCCTCCGGATCATCTCCATTCACATGGAATACGGGGGCCTGCACCACTTCCGCTACTTGGGTACAGTACGTACTAGAACGGCCTTCATCCCAACCAGCCGTGAAACCAATTTGATTATTCACCACTACATGTAAGGTCCCTCCTGTATAATACCCTTCCAACTGACTCATTTGAATTAGCTCATAAACAACGCCTTGTCCTGCCAATGCGGCATCTCCATGAATCAAAATGGGAAGAATCTTGTCGTATTCAGATTGGTATAAAATATCCGCCTTAGCGCGTGAAAAACCCTCTACCACTGGATCAACCGCCTCAAGGTGAGAAGGGTTAGGTAAAAGCTTGACATAAACATTTTTTCCATCTGGTGTAGTAAGCTGAGAAGAGTATCCCAAATGGTACTTCACATCACCAGAACCAAAACTCTGATCTGGAATAGATTTACTCTCAAACTCCGTAAAAATCTGCTCGTATGTCTTGCGTAAAATAGTTGCCAAGACATTTAAACGCCCCCTGTGCGCCATCCCAATGACTACCTCTTCACAGGGAATCCCACATGTTGTAGAACCCAGGCTTAATCTCGCGTGACTCCACCCGCTCCCGTAACCATGTACGACGCTCCTTATCGTGAATATGCGCACTCTCAAAGCCGATGTTACCAACGTATAATTCTTTGAGGCGCCCAATAATTTGACGCAACGTAGCACCGGGCATGTTAATTTCAGAACCAGCTGCAAAGCTTGTATCTAAGTCTGCCTCAGATAAACCATAGTCGGCTAGTTGTAAACAAGCTTTTCGATCTTTTCTAGCACGAATTGGGTTCGTCGTCGATTCTAAATGACCACGGTCCCGGTACCCATGAATCAAGCCTAACACACCAAACTCTTTGCCCCAGTTTCCGACAGATGCAGCACCGCTCACCTGCCCGCCACTAGAGGTCAACGCATAATCAAAGCCCTTGAAAAAGGCCGCCCAGTCTGCACTCACCGATTCCGGATCAGCTTGCCAGGATTGAAATAATGAATCAATATATTGCGGATGGGCATTTGCAACCGCTGAAAAATCTTTCATGTGCTTGGTAAAAAATTTTTATTTCAATTTCAAAGATGACACCAGCGTTAACCCAATCGTTTTTTTTTATCTTTTGGGTAAAACCGGGCAAATATAGGGCAGATTAAACCAAAACAGCCACGAATCGGCTTCATTATTTTTGCTGAAATAAATCCAATTATTAACGATCAAATCCCGACTTTTGCAGCTAAATTTTAACAAATTGCAATTATGGATCCAGTATTTGCCCTTATAGAACAAGAACTGCATCGTCAGCGAAATGGCATCGAGCTAATCGCCTCCGAAAATTTCACCAGTGCACAAGTTATGCGTGCAATGGGCAGCTGCTTAACAAATAAATACGCAGAAGGTTATCCCGGAAAACGATATTATGGAGGATGTGAGGTAGTCGACCAGATTGAACAACTAGCTATTGATCGACTAAAAGCATTATTCGGGGCCGCTTGGGCAAATGTGCAACCACACTCTGGAGCCCAAGCCAATGCTGCTGTATTTTTAGCCTGCCTCCAACCCGGTGATACAATCTTAGGCTTTGATCTCGCTCACGGTGGCCACCTCTCTCACGGCTCCGCCGTCAATTACTCAGGTAAAGTTTACCGCCCCGTTTTCTATGGAGTTGAGGAGGATACCGGCCTAATTGATATGGAAAAAGTAGCGACAATCGCTCGTACTGAACGACCCAAATTAATCATTTGTGGCGCCTCCGCTTACGCCCGCGACTGGGATTATGCCCGATTTAGATCCATTGCAGATGAAGTAGGGGCACTTTTGTTAGCAGATATTGCGCACCCAGCCGGATTGATTGCAAGTAAACTACTAAATGACCCTATCCCGCACTGCCATATCGTCACTAGCACTACGCACAAAACCTTACGAGGCCCTCGTGGTGGTATAATAATGATGGGGAAGGACTTTGAAAACCCATGGGGAAGAACAACAAAAAAAGGAAGCCCTATCATGATGTCTGCTATCCTTGACTCTGGTGTATTCCCAGGAATGCAACTGCTATCCTTGACTCTGGTGTATTCCCAGGAATGCAAGGAGGCCCCCTTGAACATGTTATTGCAGCAAAAGCCGTCGCATTTGGTGAAGCATTAGAACCTTCTTTTGTACACTATGGCCAACAAGTAATCAATAACGCACAAACAATGGCCAAGGCCCTCTTGGAAAGGGGGTATAATATTATTTCTGGAGGCACCTCCAACCACCTGATGCTTATTGATCTCCGTACAAAAGGTGTTACAGGAAAAGCTGCAGATGCTGCCTTGGGTTTGGCTGACATCACGGTGAATAAAAATATGATCCCTTTTGACCCACAGCCACCAATGACGGCATCAGGTATTCGTATCGGTACCGCAGCCATCACTAGCAGAGGATTCAAAGAACACCATTGCCTCCAAGTAGTGGAATGGATGGATAAAGTACTTAGCGCTCCTTCTGACACCTCCGTCCAGGCAGCAGTAAAAGCAGAGGTACACGAATTCATGCAGCAATTCCCTCTCTACGTATAGTCCCACCGTCGCTACCCGCTGTCCACCTTGTAACCCTTTATTTGTTGGACAGCGGGTTCATTTTACCTCCCCTGAGCCCACAGATCCATAAACCTACCCTAGACAACTCCTGTAGAGTCCATTTCAGCTCACCTTATCCTCCCAACCACGCTTGTATGCTGCTCTTTTTTACATTCCTAAATTTCTTATTTCAGACGACAAAACCCATAGAGTCGCCCGCTTATGAGTACCAATTAGAGGTGAAACAACTCAAAGAGCCTACCCAAGTCCGTTGGGGCTACTGGCTAAAAGGCAAGGCGTTCTTAATTGACTCAACCCTCGTTGACCCGCAACAACCTGCCGCTAGATTTAGTGGAAAAATAAACCTGCCTGCCGGACTTTACTTCTTTCAGGTTGGCGGCAATTCCGAGGTGCTCGAGTTTGTCATAAATGAGGAATATAAGATGGCCTTTCACACCCAGCTCGATGCGCTTCAGGATAGCTTCACTGTACAAAAATCAGTAGAAAATGAACCTTATTTTAATTGGAAAAAGCAAAAAAAGGCCAATGAGACCAAAATAAATCTCCTCAAAACCAGCCTACAAACACTTCAAAAAACAACACGAGATCCGGCCATCTTAGAAAAACAAGCCAAAGAAATTCGCCGATTAAGAGAAGAGTTTGATGCCTACTCCAGACAACTTCCTATCCAATTCCCAAATGCATTGTTCGCAGCACTCATAAAAGCAGATCTTCCACCAGCCATTCCAAGCAGCATATCTCTCGTCACACCAGACGGCAACGTAAACCCCGCTTATATGCGCTATTTTAGAGCACACCTCTGGGATAATGTTAACTTCCAAGATCTAAGATTGCTTCGATCACCCGTTTTAGCGCGAAAAGCCGACGAATGGATGCAGCTACAGCCCAGTCAGTTGGATTCCGTTAAAGTCAACCTAGATTACTCCTTGCAAAAAACCATTGGAAACGCTGCCTTCTACACCACAATGCTTCAGCTGTTCATGGAGCGATTTGATCTGCCTTCCTATGGAGGTAACGAAACGATGTTGGTCTATCTTTTCGACCAGTACTTCCCAAATGCAAGCGCAGTTGAAATGGACACCGCTACCTGGATGAGACTCCAATTCAAAGCAAATGCCTATAGACCCACTTTGCCTGGCCGTATCGCACCAACTATCGAGCTGCCCGACTCCTCTGGATCTATTCAATCCCTGCACAAACTGCAAGCAACATTCACCTTATTATACTTCTTTCATCCTTCCTGCGCGCAGTGCCAGCTCACAACCCCCAACGTGTACGAGCAAACCAAACCCTACCTTGATAAAGGGCTTAAAGTATACGCTGTATCTACTGATATGTACGAAATAGAAGATTGGAAACAGTACACCTCCAAGCTAAATGACTGGACTTGCGTTTACGATTCTAATAAAAAATCCAGCGTTGAGAAAATGTATGCCACCCAAGGCCTTCCCAACCTAGTATTGCTGGATGAACAAAAGAAAATACTTGTCCGACGTCTACCAGCTGCCGACCTAGCCAAGGTACTTGCCTCTATTTTAGGTAGTAAATGATATAATTATCTGCCTATTTATCATTTCCCAAAAATAAATTATTGGGGTAGTGGGCTATAAAAAAACACCTAGTTGTTTTTTTATAGCTAAAACGTTCTATTTTCGCCTTTCTAAACAGATACCGCCAAACATATAGTAATGATAATTGGACTCATTAGAGAAGAGCGTGACCCTCGCGTCGCCCTCACACCTACAAACCTCGCTAAATTAAGCACTTCAGGACTTCAATTCCTCGTGGAAAAAGGAGCAGGAGAACGTGCCTTCTTCACAGATGAACACTATGCGGCCTACAGTAAAATAGTTAATCGAACAGAACTTTTATCTGAGGCCGATGTGGTGGTAAGTATTCATCCTCTTCCCACTACTGCTTATAGAAAAGGATGCGTTGCCATCGCACTATTTCAGCCTTTTATCGATCCAGAAATCACAACGGCCCTTCAAACACAAAGCGTTACAGGGTTTAGCTTGGATATGATTCCAAGAACTACGCTAGCGCAATCGATGGATGTTCTATCTTCAATGGCTGGAATTGCTGGTTTCAAGGCAGTTTTGTTGGGTGCTTGGACACTTAGCAGGTATGTACCGATGATGGTTACTGCAGCTGGAACCGTCAAACCAGCCAAAGCATTAGTACTCGGTGCCGGCGTGGCCGGGCTACAGGCAATTGCAACCTGCCGGCGATTAGGTGCCTCTGTGGAGGCGTTTGATACCCGTCAGGCTGCCAAGGAGGAGGTAGAGAGCTTGGGTGCTAAATTTGTTCAAGTAGAGGGCGCTGCCGATGATCGCGGAGCTGGTGGATATGCGGTAGCCCAAAGTGAAGAATTTTTAGCCAGACAACGTGCGGAAGTACAGGCCAGAGCAGCAAAAGCTGATCTTATTATTTGTACTGCGCAAGTCAGAGGTCGAAAAGCACCCGTTTTGATCACAGCTGATACCGTTTCCCAAATGCGCCCAGGAAGTGTCATCGTTGACCTAGCGGCTTCTACAGGAGGCAACTGCGAGCTTACCCAAAATGATCAAACCATCGTTCACAATGGCGTAACCATTATTGGTGATTCAAATTTGCAGGCAAAAATGCCAGAGGATGCCAGTACACTTTTCGGCAACAACGTAGCGAATTTTCTTAAATTGATGATCGGAAAAGACGGTAGCCTTCAACTTGATTTCAATAACGAAATCATTAAAGGTAGCTGTATCACCTCCGCCTAAAATAATACACCTATGTCTGCACTATTATCTTTTTTCCATGAGCACCTCTTGCTCATCTACCTACTTGCCTTTAGTATCTTGCTGGGCATTGAAGTGATTTCCAAAGTGCCCGCAGTACTCCACACTCCATTGATGTCAGGAGCAAACGCCATCCATGGGGTCGTCCTAGTAGGTGCCATCATTGTTATGTTTAATGCTAAGCCAACTGACTACATTACCCTAGGAGTCGGATTCGTAGCGGTGCTATTCGGTATGCTTAATGTAGTGGGCGGTTTTGCCGTTACCGACAGAATGCTGGAAATGTTTAAAAAGAAAAAGAAATAAAAATGACACCTACCTATATACTTGATATCGTCTACTTTATTGCCGCAATACTATTTGTAGTCGGCCTTCGAATGCTCAGTCACCCAGACTCCGCACGAAAAGGCAATCAGCTCGCTGCTGTTGGAATGGGTATTGCCGTACTTGGAACCCTATTTCTCCACCCGTCTTCAATGTT
>Ga0208787_1000215_pt1 | contig 29216 bp, 20 predicted proteins | sample Wag4_2014_7_11_FD_187362 | JGI IMG/M metagenome (GOLD analysis project Ga0208787, IMG submission 187362) | Fresh water microbial communities from Ohio, USA - Utica-2 Time Series HT 2014_7_11 (SPAdes) (version 2) | ecosystem: Environmental > Aquatic > Freshwater > Water tank | place: USA: Ohio...
ACTTTACACAGCTGTAACAAGGGCAAAAAAATCCGTAACCATCCAGGCCACTGAAGAAACCCTGCTGCATACAGTCTCCCGCTCGGTTAAACGTATTTCTGGCATCACCCAACGCCTCAATCAAATCAACCTTACAAAACACTAAACCTTTCATCCAACAACACCATGGGCATCTCCCTCAACATATCAAACTCACTCAGTCCGCTCTCAACTAAACTGGCATCAGACCTGAAAGCCATCTCAGTTGATCCTTTCAGTGCGCAATGGGTTGTCACCCAAACTGAAGGAATGAACAGCTGGCTGAAAACGTCCCTGGCGAGAGAACTGGGCATCGCCTCCAACATCCGCTTCTGCAAACCTAACGACATCGTTTCGAGGGTTCACCAGCTCTGTACCTATCCGGCCAGACCGGCTTTGGACAGCGAAACTTCGCGCTGGTATCTCTACTCACTACTGGGCAGCGACAACTTCCGGGCAGCACATCCTGACATCCATGCCTATTTCGGCAGCAACGACATCAAACGCATCGCACTGGCGGATGAGCTGGCTGACCTTTTCGATCAGTACCAGGTTTACCGGTACGAGCACATCAAAACATGGAACCAGGTGAACACGGAAATCACTGCAGGCGACTGGCAGGCATGGCTCTGGTGGCAGATGAAGGAAAAGCTGAACGGTGCACTGGGAGACAGGGTTGAGATGGCTGATGAGATCCTGAAGGGCTTGCAGAATCCGGATGTGCAGGACCTGCTCAAGCGGAAAATCGGACAACTGCATTTTTTCGGCATCGCGGTCATCACGCCTTATTACCTGCGCATACTGCACGCACTCTCAAGTTGTATTGACATTCATTTCTACCTGATCAATCCTGCCCCTGAACAATATTGGCTAGACGACCGGTCTGAAAAACAGATTACCAGGCTGCTGCAGAAAAGAAACCTGCGACGAGAAGACAAGGAACATATCCTGCAGGGTAACGACCTGCTGCTGAACTGGGGAACCATCATCCGGGAAACATTCGGCTTGCTGCTGGATCAGGATGAGTTCATCAACCTGTACGACGCCTCTCTGGCAAATCCACACAGCTCTCCAAAAACCTTGCTGCACAAGATCCAGCACGACATTTACCACAATGCCATTGGCAACCAGCGCCAACCGCTGACTAAATCAGATATAAAAGACGGTTCCTTCGTCATCAATGGCTGCTACACCCCCCTGCGGGAAGTGGAAGTGCTCTACAATCACTTGGTAAGTCTGGTGGATAAAAGCACTGACCCTTTCCCTGCCCGCGACATCCTCGTCATGGTAAGTGATATTGATCAGTATGCACCGTATATCCATGCCATCTTCAGCAATGCGCCTTACCGTTTTCCGTACACCATTGCAGATGAAACCATTACGGCAGACAACAACCTGTTCACTGCCATCCGGCAGCTCTTGTTGGTTGACCCCACCCGCTTCAAGGCGGAAGCCATACTCGAACTGCTGGAATCCCCCTATATCCGAAAGCGGTTTCAGATTACAGACACCGATGCCATCCGCGCTGCAGTGCGGGAGGCGGGCATCATCTTCAGCATAGCTGGCCGGGAGAACGATGGCACACGTATGATCAGCTGGGAACACGGACTGAAAAAAATTCTCTACGGCATCTGCATGACCGGGGAAGCAGCTTACCAAGACGGATTGGAAACAGTAGTGCCCTTGGATACAGAAGAAGGTACCCCTGCACTCGAAAGGGTTAAGCTAATCCACTTCATCCAGGTACTCATCAGCAAAATTAGGGAATGGGAAACAGCCAAAACCATTGCGGAGTGGTCGGCCTACCTGAATGAACTGGTAGAAGACATGGTTTTCCAATCAAGTGAATCAGAAGACGAAGACTATCCACGGTTTGTGCAACTTACTGAACAGCTTGCCGAACTCAACCCTGCAGACACTGGTCTCATCAGCTTCGAGGTATTTCGCCACAGCTTTCTCCACCGCCTCTCCATGGAAAAGCGGTCGCAGTCGTTCGCCGGAGCAGGCATCACCTTCTGCTCCCTCATCCCCATGCGCAGCATACCCTTCCATATAGTGGCTATGCTGGGAATGGATTTCGATAAGTTCCCCCGTAAAGAATCACCGCTCAGCTTCAGTTTGCTTACCAAACAGCGACTGCCTGGAGACCGGAATGTGAAAGACAACGATAAACACCTTTTCCTCGAAACACTGCTCTCCGCAAAGGAACAGCTCTACATCAGCTTCACGGCAAAAAGCGCTAAAGACGCAACAGATCTGCCTCCTTCTTCGCTGGTGGATGAATGCATCGATTATGTGGCGCGTGGCATGGAAGAAGACACCGATGTGCTGCGTAAACAATGGATCACCATACACCCCCTGCATGGGTTCAGCCGGGAGTATTTCAACGGCAACCTGGTCAACTACCTCAGCGAAAACCGTTTTGCTACGCAGATACCTGTTACTACTGTTCTTGCTGGAACACCGGATTTCCGATTCCAGAGCCTGGACATTGAAGAGCTAGCCCGATTCATGGAGAACCCCATTCGTTCATATTACAACAATGTGCTAAAAGTTTATTACCGCGATGAAGAAACCCTCCTGCCAGATCACGAGCCCTTTGAAATAAGCGGATGGCCTGCACATCAGTTGAAAATGTCTTTCATCACCGGAACCATTTCACCCAACAATGCAGCTGCCATCCCAGCAGGCGTTATCCCGCTGCATAATATGGGAATGGCATCACTGCAGGTGATGCACCAGGAAACCGACCTGCTTCGGTCTGTCTTCCTTCAAACTGCAGGCAGTCATGAGATGCAAACACACAACATTCACCTGCAATTCACCGAAACATTACTGACAGGCAAAGCCGGTCCATGTTACGGAGATCAGTTGATCTGTGTTTGTCCCTCCCGCAACAGGCTGAAGTACCTCCTGCATGCCTATACACATTACCTGGCCCTTCGGGCCCAAGGCTTGTTACTCGACTTTGTATTTATCGGTAAAAACATCAGCAAGAAAGATACGGCAGAGGCCTTTGTCATCAAGGCGGATCGGATAACACAATCCGCAGCACTTGAAACCCTCGGAAAATATATAGCGCATTTCAAAAGCGGACATGAACAGTGTTTTCCTTTTTTTCCAGCATTTGGGAAGGAAGACTTGAAACTGATTGACAAAGAGTTTAATGAGATCATGGAATTCCTCGATGATGAAAAAGACAACAGCTTCAGTCATGATTTCACAGACACCTACCTCACCAAAGCCCTGGAGCATGGCTGGCTGAACGATGACACCTATAGCAGGTTGCAAATTAAGGTGCGTGAGATCCTGGAACCCATTCAACAATTGTTACCCACCGTTTTCAACAAAAGCAAATAACCCCCATGAAACATACCCCACAATCTTTTAATCCAGCTACCGTAAGCCTCGAAGGAAGCAACCTGATTGAAGCCAGCGCAGGTACCGGCAAGACCTATTCCATTGCCCTGCTTGTACTCAGGCTGGTTATGGAAAAAAATATCCCCATCCAGCAGATCCTGATGGTGACCTTCACCCGGGCTGCCGTTGCAGAACTGGAACTGCGTGTGCGTGCTTTTGTGAGACTCGCAGCAAAAGTTAGTCGGGGACAAGCCATAGAAGATCCGGCCATCACCGCATTGGTAAAGGCTGCCGAAGCGGTTCATGATGCTGAGACCATCAGCCGCAGGCTGGCAGATGCACAACTTATGCTAGATGAAACTTCCGTGCTTACCATACACGGATTTTGTCAGCGTACACTGGGGGAATATGCATTTGAAACCGGACAACTCTTTGGAGCAGAAACACTGGGTGAAGAGGAATTTCTTCAACTGGTTCATGACAGTTTCCATGAGTTCTGGCGCCAGCATGTTACCATCCTCCATCCCAAGCTGCTGGAAATGATGCTGGACAACGGACTCGACCGGGAAGATATGTTGAAGTTAATCAGGGAGGCCCTGGGTGGAAAGCTGATGCGTCACCTGGGAGATATCCCACGGAACTTCCTTACTGAACATTACCAGCAGGAGCTGCTGGAGTCATTCCAACAGCCTGGAGTTGATCCGGCACAAACCCTTTCAGACATCATTCACCACATCACCACCATGGCGATAGACTGGGTAGTTGCAGAAATCAGGCAGGTCAAACAAGCAAGGGGATTTATAACCTATGATGACATGATCCGCCTACTGCATGAGGCTGTTCTTACAGGTAGCCACAGAGATCAGTTGATCAGGCACCTGCAGGAAAAATACAGGGCGGTTTTCATCGATGAGTTCCAAGACACCGACCGCGAGCAGTATGAAATTTTTCAAGCACTCTTTGAAACAAATCATATCCTATTCTACATCGGAGACCCTAAGCAGTCCATTTACGGCTGGCGTAAAGCCGATATCTTCACCTATTTCAAAGCCAAATCAAAGGTGAAAAGGGTTCATGTCATGAACACCAATCACAGGTCTGGCAAAGACTACATCGAAGCCATGAACAGCTTCTTCCTGCCAGAGCCTGAGTTCGACACTTTTGCATTCAAACAGCATAGCGATGCCATAAAATACATCCCGGTACAGTCTCCCGGCGAAAATAAAAAAGGAACACTTTGCTATAAAGGTGAACCAGTAACGCCCATTCTGATTTCAGAACATGCCAAAAAGAAAGAGCTGCAGAAAGCAGTACCTGCACTGGTTACCCAATTGCTTTTTTCCAACCATTATACCATTGAAATTCCGGGTAAACCGGCAAGAGCCGTCATCCCTGGAGACATCGGTATACTCGTGCGTAAGAATAGAGAAGGGAAACAGATCAAGGAATTGCTTGCGCAATACGGTATAGCCTCCATCACCATTGATGATGCAAAGCTGCTGCAGACAAGTGAGGCCCTGGATATGCTCTATGTCATGGAAGCTGTGAAAGACATTAGCAGAAAATCCATCAATAAGGCACTCCTGACATCGCTCGGAGGGTATACGCCTGAAACACTGCTGACTGCCGATGAGGAAGCCATCCTCCTACGCTTTCGCACTTACCAGGAAACTTGGAAAAGCAGGGGCGTGTTTGAAATGCTGCGCCAGTTTTTATCAGACCATGCACTGCCCTTACTGATGGAACAGGCGGGTGGACAAACAGAACGACGGGTATCCAATATCCTGCAACTGGTAGAGATCATCCACAAGGTGAGCGAAAGAAAACATTATGATGAACAGGAACAGATCCAATGGCTCAAAAGAAGTATCGACGGCGAACTGCGTGAAGGCGATGAATACGAACAACGCATTGAAAGCGATGAAGATGCTGTTAAGATTGTGACCATCCACAAGAGTAAGGGCCTGGAATACAACATCGTGTTGGCACCAGCTTTGGATATGGTTACCAAAGAACCACATATCAAAACCCTGAGTTACCGCCATCCAGAGACCGGAAAATATATCGTTATCAATAAAAAACGAGCTACCAGTGAAGAAACCGGCTGGGGTGAAGCACAGTTGGAACAAGAGAACAGCAGGTTGCTCTATGTGGCTGTAACACGTGCACGTTACCAGTGTCTGATTACGGCCAACATGGCTTCGAAGTATTCAAAATCCTGTTTGCGGGTTTTTACAAAGGCCATTAAAACAAACCAGTCAGGCATACCCGGCGTTGCCTTTCATACCCCTGATCCGATCGTCCTTAAACCTCAGGCCCGACATGAAGAACAGCCGGAACGGATTTATGCCCGGGCAAGTCATTTCAGCCTTTCACAGCTGAAGTGGCGCCGAACCAGTTACAGTGCACTCAACCCTGAACATGCAGTATTTTTAACAACAACAGACCCTGAGGCTGTGCTGGATGGTTACAACCGTTTCATCTTCAAACAATTGAAAAAAGGGGCCCACACAGGCAACCTCCTGCACTATGTTTTTGAACACATCAACTTCACCGAACCGGGCAACTGGGAGGAGGTTGTTCAAAGGGCACTGAAGCGGCTTTCAGGAAAAACAGACACTGACTATGCACAAGGGATTTTAAGGATGCTGCAGCGCATCATCTCCCGTCCCCTCCTGCCAAACGGCACCCTCTGCCTCAGTGAGATAAGCTGGCAGAACAGACTCAACGAACTCGAGTTTGATATGCCCCTGACACTTTTTAATACAGACATGCTTCAGCTTTTGTCTCCCCCCGAAACGCCGTTTTACCTCCGCTCCGGGGAGGAGATGGAAGGCATACTGAACGGAAAAATGGATCTTTTTTTCATGCATGCAGGGAAATATTACATCCTCGACTGGAAGTCTAACCACCTGGGAGACAATCCTGAACAGTACGGTGTGGAGCAACTGTCTGCAGCCATGACTGCCAACAACTACCACCTGCAATATCATTTGTATACCCTGGCTGCAAGCCGGTATCTGCAGTTGCGCGTGCCTGGTTTTGATTACAGTCGCGATTTTGGCGGTGTGATTTACCTCTTCATCAGGGGTATACAAGAAGAGGGAAACAGCGGTATATTTGTACACAAACCGGAGCAGTCTGTCATCGATGGCTTCCGACAGATTCTTGCATGAAGATATACAACTACACTGAACAGCCGGATGAACTGAATCCGGAAGATTTTGACGACTACCTCGCCAGGGGCTGGTACCGCATGTACCAAAACCTTTTCACCGTTACCCACTGGCTTAATGTCGATAACTTTGAAATGGACAGGGTTTGGTGGCTGCGTTATGATGCCAGCAAAATCAATGTGCACCCTTCACACAAAAAAATCCTGAGGCGGGCAGGTAAATTTGAAATCAGCATTGAAGCCTATGATGAAATTTCAGAAGAGGACGTTTTACTCTATGCAAAGTATAGGTCCTGGATCACTTTTGATGGTTATGATAGCCTGTCTAAATGTCTTTACGGTGAGGAAGAAAATCTCGGACTATTCGATACCTGGGCAATTTCAGTAAGAGATGGAGACCACCTCATTGCAAAAGGACTCATAGACCTGGGGGCCAATGCCGTGATGGCCAAAGTCAGCTTCTATGACCCGGAGTATGTCAGGTTTAGTCCGGGTAAACTCCTCATGCTCCTGGAAGTGGAGTTTATGCGCGAACAGGGATTCCGTTGGTACTACCCGGGCTACGTCATTGTAGGAAGACCAAAATTTGATTACAAACTCTTCCTGGGGAGGGAGACTGCCGAATACTTTGATCCGGAGGTTGAATGCTGGAAGCCATTTTGTGAAGAAATCATGCTGCCTGAAATCAGAACGGAAGATGAAGATATTGACCTCATCCACCATTTCATCCGACACTGGATGTAGCCCATCACCTAAAAACACCTTTTACCGATGAGAATTTTTATTTCTGCCGATTGGCACTTGGGCAAGCGCTTGCATCAGGAAGACCTCAGTGAAGACATGGAACTGTTCTTTGCATTCCTCCTGGAAAAAATCAGGGAAGAAGAAACAGACTACCTGCTCATTGCCGGAGATATTTTTGATCAGCACAACCCCGCACATGAGGCCACAAGGCAGTATTACAGGTTTTTGTCCAGACTGAATGCCACCTGTTGCAAAGCCATCATCATTGCCGGCAACCACGATTCCCCCTCTTTTTTAGATACCCCTTCAAGCCTGCTAAGCAATTTCGGAGTAACCGTTGTTGCACAGTTTCCCGGACTGGATAAAATCAACGAGGTATTCATTCCTGTTGAAGACAAAAGAGGAAAAAATAAAGCGATTGTGGCAGCTATCCCCTTTTTGCAAGACCGGTTTATCAGGCAAGTAGGAGAAGGGGAAAGCTCGAAAACAATCGATGAAAAAATTCAAGAAGGCATGCGGAATATCTTCCGCCACACAGGAGAAGCCCTCCGCAGAGATCACCCAGGTTTAACACATATCGGCATGGCACATTTGCATGCCCAGGGCATGCAGGTAAGCGAAGCTGAAAGAGACATTCAGATTGGAAACGTGCTGGGCATCACTGCCGATGCACTTGACCAGTTTGATTACCTCGGGCTCGGACATATCCATACCGGACAAGCTGTGCTGGAAGGACGCATACATTATGCCAGCTCACCTATCTCACTTGGTTTTTCTGAAAATAATTATGCCCATAAAATCATCAGGCTGCAACTGGAAGACGGACAAATCACACAAAGTTTTATTCCCATACCCAAAACACGTTCACTCTATCAGGTCAAAGGCAGTCTCGCTGAGGTTGAACAAAAAATCAACAGCCTCCGTTGCAAATATCAACTGCCTGTGCTGCTAGACATTGCCATTGAAGAAACCACTTACAAACCTGCTGTCATGGAAGCCATTGCAGCTTGGAGAGAAACACTACCAACACGAAATATCAGACTTATCCAGCAACGTGTTACCTACCTCGATCGCTTAAACAGCTCTCGTACATCAACATTGCAAGCAGAACGTGTTCACGACCTTCAGCCGGAGGCAGTTTTCAGTTCATTGATCAAAGAGCGGGAAGATGACGCTGAGAAGACGGCAATCATGGAACTGTTTCAATCCATTTTATCAGACCTAACCCGCTAACGATGAAAATACACCAACTCCGCTTCAGGAATATCAACTCCCTCAAAGGCGATTTTCTCATTGATTTTGACAGACCCGAATTTACAGGGGCCGGATTATTCGCCATAACCGGTCCAACCGGTGCCGGTAAAACCACCCTCCTTGATGCCATCACGCTGGCATTGTATTCCTATACAGCAAGAATGGAAAACGTCAGCGAGTCTTCTGTTGAAGATGACCGGGCGATTATGACGCGCGGAACAAAAGACTCCTTATCTGAAATCACATTCAGTGTAAATGGCGTTACCTACCAGTCTCATTGGTCGGTGCGCCTCACCCGCAACGGCTCCCCTGACAAAATCAAACTCAAAATCAGCCGGAAGGAAGGTGATGCATTCCACCCTCTCACAGATAAGGTTTCAGAATCCAAGGCAGCCATTGTTAAGATAATCGGACTCACCAAAGAACAGTTCACCCAGGGTATTGTACTCAGTCAGGGTAAATTTGACGAGTTTCTCCGTGCAAAAAATCATGAGCGCTACGAACTGTTGGAAATCATCACCGGCACAAGCCTCTTCCGTGAAATCGGAATGGCTGCCAACCAGCGGTTCAAAGATATCCAGCAGCAAATCAGGCAACATGCTGCCATACTTGAAAATGTCAAACTTCTTGAAGCTGAAGAAATTTTACAGCTGGAAACAGAACTCAGCCAACTGGATTCTGCCAAAACACAGCTACTTGATACACAAATAGTTTTAAATAAGCTCAAAGACACCAAACATCGCATTAAAGAGCTGAACAAGACCGCTTCTGATTTTGATGATGAACTGACAACACTCAGCCTTAAAAGAGCTGAAATGGCGCCAAAGAAGGATCTGCTGGAAAGGCATACTTTGGCTATACCCTATAGTGCTCAATGGCGGGAATGGCAGCAACAGCAGGATCAGATTAAAAGAAGTGAGAACCTGATAAACAGCAAAAAAGCTGAGATATCCGAACAACAATTGGTTTTGAGCGATTGCTGTCGGGAGCTTGAACATGTTTCTGGTGTAACGGTATCAGAAGCAGATTTTATTAACCTGCTCGAAAGATTTTATAACCAGATCAGCAGTCTTGACGCAGCATGTACAACACTTAAATCCAGGTACGAAAATCTCCGTGAACCGATGGTTGCTGCTGTTAAGGCATTGCCAGAGGGGTTACAGGCAGCGCTGAAAGGCAAACTGAATGATGCCGATGAGTTGCGGACCTACAAGTTAGAACAAGAAGCATTGCTAAGCGGCAGTCCACTACCTTCAAACCTCTCAGGAAAGGATTTGCTGACAGCGGCAGAAGAAAGTAGGGTCAGAATAAGCAGATTGCAGCAATGTTTCAGTCAGTCAGAACAACTGCATAACATACGGGTAAAAATGGAAAAAATCCGCGTTGATCAGGAAACTCTGACATCAGACCGCGAAAAAATCAACAACGAAAAATCCCTGACAGTAGTTGCAATCAGCGAAGCAGAAAACACAGCTGCCCTGCTGAATCAGGCAGTTGAAGCCAATAAAGCGGTTATGGCACTGGAAATTCACCGCAGTAAATTAAAGGAGGGTGAAGCCTGTCCGTGTTGTGGTGCTACCAACCATCCTTATGCTACTATGCTGCCTCCCATCAATGATGCACTCGAAATAGAGCTGACCCAACAAATTGATACCGTGCAACTGTTGAAAGCAAAACTTTTTCAGGAGGAAAAGGAAATTCTTGTTGCAGAGACCAGTCTTAGCAGTTGTAGCAAACAACTGCAACAACTGGATTCAGAACGTATACAGCTCGAAAACAGTTTGCAACAGGGTTTGCTTATTGTTCACCTTTCCAATGCCACATCGTTAGAGATTAACGCTGCATTAGACGGAGAGGAGCAAACAGTTCAAAATATCATCCGGCATCAGCAGTGGCAACAAGCTGCCCATCACCTGGATAGCATTATTGGAGGTCTCGAAGGCTTGCAGCAGGCCAGGCAGCAATTTGATATCAAAGCCAGAGAAAGAAAGGAAGCATTTTCTGGTGCAGACATTCAGCAGTTCAGGAACGATCTCATTACCAGCTGGCAAACTGCAACTGCAACACTAAAATCCAAGATAACTGAAAAAGAAATGCTCACATCAACAGTTGCTGACCAACAAAGGCAAGAAGAAACACTTTATAATAACCTGGTTGCAACCCTGAAATTGGCAGGATTCGTTGATGTTGAAAGTTTCAGCTCCGCCATCTTAGATCCAAAAAAAGCTGAGGAAATACGGCTGCAAATAGACCAGCTCAACCAGTTTCAAAACACTTTGCTGGGGAAAAAAGCACAAACTGCCCTACAGCTGGAGACTATCACAAAGGAAGATGACCCTCACCAAACAATGGAAGGGTTGTTGCTTTCTCTTAATAGTGCTTCAGCAGCATTGCAAGTTAACTTGGTTAGCCAGGGCAAAATCAGAGAGAAAATTCGAAACGACAGTGAAAACCGGAGCAAACAACAGGAGCTTGTTGAAACTGTTGAAAAACTGAAATCAACAGAAAAAATTCACAATATCCTGAATGAGTATATTGGAGATGCTACAGGTAATAAATTCAACAACATCGTGCAGCGCATCACTATGCGGCACTTATTTGAATTGGCCAATGAAAAACTGCTGGTGCTGATGGACCGTTACCGGCTTGAACTGGGCACCGGTAAAAATGAAGATGATATCTGGGTGATTGATAACCACATGGGCAATGAATGGCGCACCATAGACAGTGTTTCAGGAGGTGAGCGTTTTGTTATTTCTCTCGCATTGGCACTTGCACTGAGTGATATGGCCTCCAGGAATGTACGTATTGATTCATTGTTTATTGACGAGGGATTTGGCAGCCTCTCCCCAGACGACCTCTACAATGCCATCAACATGCTGGAAAAGATGCAGGTAGAAAGCAACAAACTCGTTGGTATCATCAGCCACGTGGAAAGCCTGAAAGAGCGGATAGCCACACAGATTGTAGTCAGCAAACTTCAGAATGGAGAAAGCAGCCTGCACCTGAAAGACGGACAAAAACTGGAATCTTTAAAAATTGACGCGGTAGTATAATTAAATGGGTAAAATTTCGTTAAATAGGTGTAATCTTCACTTAAATCCAAACCCATGAAACGTATTGCATTCATTATCATTAGTTTAGTATTTTTCTCTTGTTCCAAGTCAGGCATTCTCTCTATTCCAATTAAAATGTCTAACAGCCTCGACATTGCCGTAACTGCCAATACACCAAATAATTTACAGGTTCCACTCAATGTGGATGCAGGCAATGATCCGGAAATGCAACAATACCTTTCAAGGGTCAAAAGCTTCTCCGTAAAGAGTATCAGCTACGAAATTCAGAATTTTTATGGTAACCCGGGTACGGAGCTTACAGGCAATGTATCCATCGGTGATATCAATATCGGAATCAACAAACTCATTCTAGACAAACCGGGTGTACACACGCTGGAACTTACCGGAGAACAGCTGGCAGCCATAGGAGCAGATTTTTCAGCAGACCATGCCGTTTCTGCTATGGTTGGTGGAACTGTTACCAACAAACCTGCAGCATTCCGCATCAAATTCACCTTTAATGTAAGCGTAAGGCTGTAAACAAACATGTTTTTTTAAGATTTGTCAATAAATCTTGAAAATTCACATACAAATCATTTCTGGGCACTGCCAGGGCTGATAGTTTCGGGTCAAACAAATTCACTCACATGAAAAAAATTTTGACCGCGACCATCATGCTTCTGGCAGTTTTTTTTGTACAGGCACAAGAACAAACACAAGACCAAGACAGAATCAAACTGCAAGAAAAAAAACAGATCCACCAGTATCTGCACTTGGAAAACAAAGAAGTTTTCTTGGTAAAAGACCAAAAAAGAACCAGGCTACAGAAAGAACTCCGACTTAAAGACGGAACCATTGTTCAACCCGATGGGGCCTTCCGGAACAAAAAAGGTGATCGGCTTCGTTTAAGAGAGGGTGAGTGTATAGATATGGAAGGCAACTGGTTTGCCAACCATGAAAAAATGATGGAAAGGATGCGCAACAGGGACAAGGAAATGGAGAGAAAACAGCCCAAAATGCAGGAAAAAGTAAAGGGGCTTGAAAAAGGGAGACAAAAAAATGGGCAATGAAAAATACCGTTTCCTTCCTCACCATCTTCTGCTGCCATATATTTACTATTGCTCAAGCTCAGGATGAAAACATCAATGATTCCAGCTTCAACAGAAATGTTTTTAAACAGTCTTTTGGCAGGGTTTCCCTGAATTATACGAGCGACTGGATATATGCAGGCAGGAAAGATCCGCTGGCACTACCTTACCTGACAGCCGCAGCCGGATACTTTCACCAATCGGGTTTGTTCGTGAGAGGTTCTGCATCGCTGCTATTGAAAGGAGCAGACAAGCGGGTAGATCAACTTAAGCTTACAGGTGGATATGCCTATTACAAAAACAACCTCTTTTGGGGCATTAATGGAAGCTTATTTTCATTCAACGACAGCAGTTATGCGGTCTTGTCTGAAATTAATGCAAGTACCTATGGTTACTTTGGATATGATTTCAGGTTATTTGAAATCACAGCAGATGCTGGAACAATGTTTGGAGCTGACACAGATTTTACAGCCGGACTAGATCTTTCCAAAACCATTTATGCATCGGGAGGCAGGTTGAGGCTGATGCCTTCTGTTTACCTGCTTGGTGGAAGCCAGCAATACTTCAACTCTTATTACCAGATAAGAAACACGGAAACCAAAAAGCGTATTGGTCGCGGAAACGGAGGCAATCCAGGAACCACACCAACTGCAGACACTACAGTTGTTGTTGAAAATAGCACAACGTTCAGGTTACTCTCCTACGAATTCAGTTTACCAGTTCAGTATACAACAGGCCGCTTTCGCATGGGTTTTACTCCTGCATTTGTGATCCCCGTCAACCCTTCAACGATAACCATTGATCAGGTAACAACCAAAGAGGAACTTGAAAACAGCTTTTATTTCACCGTCAGCTTTGCTTACCGGCTCTGATGAAGTAAAAGCTTACGGATAATCTGAAGATTTTTATAATCGGTAACCGCATCAGACATAGAAGTCAGGCTTTCAAGTATAGGAGTTTTTTAAACGTTAAAACACTGCTTCGTTCAACAATTAATTCAGATTCAATGCCAATACTTACCTTTGCAAAATGTTTAACCTTGATGAGGCTAAAGTGAAACATCATTGGCTGCTGGAAAAAGCGCATGGTTTCCTGACTACAGCCTACAGGGAGCTCGATAAAACCGAGATGCTGTCGGAACGACTTGATGCGGTTGAACAGGAAATCAGCCTAAACGGCACCTGGAGTCCTACAACCGAAGAACTCACACATGGTGCACGCATGGCCTGGCGCAACAGTAACAGGTGTATTGGCAGGCTGTATTGGAAAACCCTGAAAGTAATTGACGCAAGAGATTTGGACACAACATCCGAGATATTCAATGCACTGCAGCAACATATAGATTTTGCATTCAATGACGGACAAATACGATCTGTTATAACCATATTCAGAGCTAAAAAACACGATGAACAAACCGGTCCGCGTATCCTCAACCACCAGCTGATCCGTTTCGCCGGACATCGGCAAAGAGACGGCTCTGTTAAAGGAGATCCGGCATCGGTAAATTTTACTGATTGGTGCAAGAACAGCGGCATAAAATTTGATGACGGTCCTTTTGACATGCTCCCACAAGCTATTCAATGGCCCGGCTCATCTCCAGAAATCAGGCAACTACACCTGCCAGAAAAAATGCTCGTAAATATCGAACATCCTGATTACCCCTGGTTTGCAACCATGCAGGTAAAATGGTATGGCTTGCCATTAATTTCAGATATGCTACTGGAAATAGGGGGAATAGAATACACGGCAGCACCATTTAATGGCTGGTATATGGGTACCGAAATTGGCAGCAGAAACCTGGGAGACACGAGTAGGTATAACTTGTTACCGACAATTGCAGAAAATCTCGGGCTCGATACTGGTGATCACAGGAGTTTTTGGAAAGATAGAGCCATGCTTGAATTGAACCGCGCTGTTTTGTTTTCCTTTGACAAAGCCGGCATTACCATTTCTAATCACCACGATGCTGCGGAACAATTCATTCATTTTGAAGAAACGGAAAATAAGAAAGGTAGAGAAATTCATGCAGACTGGACCTGGATCATACCACCTATGAGCGGTTCAGCCACACCCGTCTTTCACCGCAATTATAACAATGAGGTGATTACGCCCAATTTTTTCTACCAGGATGACTTACTCAATGCGTCAAAACAATTGGCTGCAAAGGGTTGTCCATTTCACAGCAACAGTATTGTGCTATAATTTAAAAAACATCACAAAAAATAATTAAAATTTTTTTGGGTAGGACTTGCATTTTTAGATTTCGTTAACTAAATATGTATTATAAATCCTTCCCATGAAAAAAATTTTACTCCTCTCAGCAGGCTTGTTTATTTTTATGGCCTCACAAGCACAGACTCAGGTTATCCATGCACAGCTAGGCACAACAGGAATTGGCATCGGTTATCAAATCCCAATCAGTTCAAAAATTTCAGCTTACACCTCACTTAACTACATGAAAGCAGCACCATCGCTATTGCTCAAGGGTAGCGACAACCAATACCGTGTAAAAGGTACTGCAGATTTTATGCAGTTTGAAATGGCGGTGAAGTGGTATCCCAATGCATATGAAACAAGCTATGGTGAAACAAATACAGGCCGCTTTTTTATGAAAGGGGGTTTGGCACTCCGCAATACAGGTGAATATCAACTTAACAGTGATTTCCAGGCTTTAAAGAAAGGAAATGCATTTGACCCGATTGATCCGAATACTAAAAGTCAGATTTACGCAATTAACACAGCACTTGTACAACCCTTCGCAATCGTTGGCTACCAGCTTTTGAGAGAAGATAGTCCGTGGACCCTTGAAATAGAGGGCGGACTCACCTACCATGGCAGACCTGAAGCAACTACTGTTAACTCATCTGTTGGCGGCAAGGGCATCACAACCGGTGTCACAAGCTCCACAAGGGTTTCTGGCATGATTGCAGCAGCGCAGGTTTATCCTGTACTTAGAATTAATATGGGCATGAAATTTTGATTCTGATAACTCCTACACGCATCGCTCAGACCCCTTCATCCAAGAAGGGGTTTTTTTATTGAAAAATTGGACTGATATTCCCTGAAATGACGCATCACTTGGCAAACTATTCGATAATTTGGAGTAATAAAATAAAATGAAAAGATTAAAGTCACTCGATCCGCCTCATAAAGGCTTACGCAATGCATTGTCACAATTTTCTCTGATGGCAGGAAAAACACAATATGACAATATTGATTCCGTACAAAGACTAAAAGACCTGGGTAGTGAGGTATTTCACTTACTACGTGATCACACCAAGACCGAAGAAAAATTCATTCTGAAACCTTTGGAAGATAAGATTCCCGGAGCAGCTGCCAGTGATTCAGCAGACCATAAAATCCTGGATGCATTGGAAAATTCGCTTGAGCAAAAGCTGGCTTCTTTTGATGGTACACAAAGCGATGATGAGGGTCATGAATTCTACCTGAAATTCACTGAATTTCACAGTGAATACCTGGAACACATAGCTGAAGAAGACAGGGTAACGGAAGAAATGATGCAACACTATTTTACAGATGAAGAATTGATTGGCCACCAGGTGCAGATCATGCAGGAAATGGATTTCAAAACCCTACTACTTTGGTTTAAATACATTGTACCGGCAAGGAGAATTTCAGAAAACAAACAAGTGTTGACTGCTTTCAAGTCCAATGCACCTGCTGAAGCGTATGAGGCCGTTAAGTCTACCATCCTGCAGGTTGTAACTGAAGAGGAATGGAATGCAATAAACCCTGGTTGATTTCATTTATGAGTCAACAATACGATCCAAAAAATCACTCCCACAAACATGCCAAAAAAGTCAGTTTATTTCAAATTGCTTAGCCTCTTTGTTTTCACATCCATTGCAATTAGTCAGTCTACCGCTCAAGAAATAGTGGTGTCGGGGCAGGTAAAAGATACAAAGGGTAACACGCTACAAGGCGTTTCAGTGGTAACTACAAAAGGGAAAAAGGGAACAACCAGTGATGGTGATGGAAAATTCAACCTGCTGTCAGATAGCACTGATTTTCTTAAAATCACTGCAGTTGGTTTTGAACCGGTTGAGTTGGCGATCAGTAAGCATCCCTTGGAAATCATACTTAACGTTAATGAAGAGGAACTCGACCAGATTGTGTTGGTAGGCAACAGGGGCGGCGGTAGGGTTAAAACAGAAACCCCTGTTCCGGTTGATGTCATCAGGCTGAATTTATTGGGACTGTCTGATAGCAAACCCAATCTGACTTCAATGCTTAATATCGCTGCACCCTCTTTCAATTACAACAAGACAAGTGGGTCTGATGGTGCTGACCACATTGATCTGGGCACCTTAAGGGGATTGGGGCCTGACCAAACACTGGTGCTGATCAACGGAAAAAGAAGACACCAAACGGCATTCATTGCTTTGTTTGGTACGAGAGGACGGGGTAATTCTGGAACCGACCTGAACAGCTTCCCTGAAAATGCCATTGACCGCATTGAAATTTTGCGAGATGGGGCATCAGCGCAATATGGTTCGGATGCCATGGCTGGAGTGATCAACATCATCCTAAAAAAGAATACGGGAAAATGGAATATTGATCAGGGATTTTCATTCCATGCAGATAAAAAATACAACACACTCAACAATCCTGATCCCAGTCAGTATTACACCGGCAAACAGTTGGACGGAAGAACATACAGTTTCTCTGCCGACAACGGCTGGAAGCTTGGCAAAAGAAATGGCAGTATCCACCTCGCTGTCAACTACCTCAGCAGGGGTAAAACCTTCAGACAAGCTCCTGATACCAATGTACTTAAAAATCCAGAAGCACTTCCTGTCAATACCATGAGGCGGGCATTTGGCGAATCGTCACTGCAGGCATGGGGAAGCATGCTGAATCTTGAGTTGCCCATCGGCAACAAGGGAACTGAATTCTATGCCTTTGGAGGAATTTCCAAAAAAATGGGAGATTCTTATGCATTTACGCGTAATGCATCCTCCAGAAAGGACCGCTTTCCGGTTGATAATAAAGGTGATATCATCTTTGTACCTCATAAGCGCTGCAACCCGAGTTGAGAACTTTTCTGATTTTGGATCTGTTGCTACGGGCAAGCTTGCAACAAGAATAAAACTTGGTAAATACGTCAACTGGAGGGCCTCCATCAGTTCTGGATTCAGGGCGCCATCCCTTCAGCAGATTTATTTCAACAATACCATTACCTCTTTCAGTTTTGGAAAACTTGTACAAAACAGAATTGCATCCAATGTTGATCCGATTACCAGGGCTGCAGGTATACCCAGGTTGAAAGAGGAAAACGCTTTGAATTTTGGTACCGGATTTACCGCCAAAATTGCCAAAGGATTGAAGTTGACAATAGATGGCTACCTGGTTAAACTGTCAGACAGGGTTGTTCTATCAGGATTATTCAGTGCAGATGACATTACGTTGGATCAAGCACTAACCCAACAACTCAAGAATATTGACGTAGCATCAGCTCAATTTTTTGCCAACGCTGTTAATACCACCAACCTCGGTCTGGACCTTGTGGTGGATTATTCACACAAATGGAAAGAAAACACCTTAAAAGTTTCACTTACAGGGAATCTCAATAAAGTGAATATCAATGAAGTGAATGTACCTGCCCTCCTGGATGATTCCTATATCACAGAAAATCATTCTTCAGTGATAGGGAAGCACAATTTTTGAAAGCCTCCGCACCATCATCCAAGTTTGTTTTGGGAATAGATTGGCAGCGACGCAATTGGAGTTTAGGCTTGAGGCAAGTGTTTTTCGGAAGGATGCAAACACTTGGTTTTGGTTGGTCAGGTTTAGCCAGTCAGCGTGGAACCGGAGGTCCTGGTGACCCCGCTATTTCAGGAAACTTTCTTGGTATTAATCCCTATGTAGATATTGATGGTTTCAACGATCAGGTTAATGTGTTACCGGAGGTCTTCAACTACAGCGCCAAATCAACTACTGATATCTATGGAAACGTCAGGCTATCAGGGCATATTCAGCTTTCAATAGGGGTTGATAACATTTTTAATACCCACCCTGATTATGCTGGTGTTCCACAAGCCCGGTATCAATCCTTTGTCAACGAAACCGGCGGCCCCTGGGAGTCAGTTCAAATGGGTTTTAATGGTACAAGATTTTTCAGCAAATTGAAATTGAACTTTTGATACCAAAGAAATCATTGTCACTTTGCTCAGACCCCTTCAGTTTTAAAGGGGTTTTTTATTCACAGATTTTAGGACTTAAACGGGCATGAGTTTTGGAGTAGTTTCTGGAGCATATTTTGGATTGATCCGGATCCAATTGGCAATCAAATCTTTTAGAGAATAACCATTGTGTTGTAATAAGGCAGGAAGCAGGCTTTTGATTGGATGCAAGTTCGGCATAGCATTGACATCTAAAAGGTATGGCTTATTGTCTCGAACCCTGAAATCAAACCTAGACATATAGCGCAAACCCAGATGCTGGTGAAATGAAGCTGATACTGTTTGCAACGCGTGCAATACTTCAGTTTCCAATGTATAATCAAAAGCGCGGTGTGTGCCACCAAAAGAATTTCCTGCTATAAAAATGGTTCTCTCGGTATTGGGAAGAATTTCTACAGGTGGTAAAGAACGGTAACTAAAATCACTTTCTGATGGAATTACTGCTACTGAAAACTCACGACCCGCTATGTATGGTTGCAACAGGTGATTGGAAAAGTTGCCGGTATTCAAAAGACTTATCATACTGCTCCCATTCATGATATGAATACCTTGATGGCAGCTGCCGAAACGGGGCTTCAGGATGTACAGCGACTCCTGATCCAATACGGAATCATGGTGCAGTGATTCAGGAACATATAAACCAAAATGCAGGGCCTTTTTTTCAACCCATAATTTATCCTGAACCTGGCGTTGTATCCAACCGGGAGAAGAAAAGTGATTGACATGATGGGTATCCAACCAATTGGCAATATCAGACTGTGAACAATCCATGAATCCGTAACAGAGGTTAATCACTGCATCATACTGCGCCAACAGTTTCGCCAGGTAAACAGAGGGATACTCCATATGTCTGATATCAATTGTGTATTCATCACCAAATAAATCTCGGATAAAATTGACAGTATAACTATCTATATTTTCCTTCCAGGGTGTAAACTCACTCTCAGCATATAAAATGACTAATCTTTTCATGGCAGAAACAGTTTTGCTGGTATAACACAAACTAAAATGGCAAAAGTATTTTGCCGGAATGATGCCATGATTAACCGAGTAGGATGAAAATCTTATCTTAACATTAAATAATTATGACGAAACTGATTGGATGTCTTGTTAAAAATCACTTGACTATTGCTTGCTTTCAATAAATGCCAACCGCTCCAATGTAGTCAATGAAAAAGTCAAATCAAAGGGAACCCGCTGAAACATGAAGATGGTGATTGTTCGCTGTGCCCTATCTACCAAATAAGAAGTATTAAAAGCCCCGCCCCAAAAAAATGATCCTGGCGTGGCTCCAGTCAGTTTGCTGCCTTCGGGGGTAGTGATACCAACTCCCAAACCGAAAGTGTTCTTGGACCTTAGACCTCCCGTTGCAAATTGTGCTCCCGCCAACTGACCTGTACACAAACTGTCGATCCATTGGGCAGGCAAGAGATTCCTGTTACCTGCATATTGACCATTATTCACCAAACATACCAGCAACTTCAAATAATCTGATGCTGTAGAAACCAATCCACCAGCACCTGATTCGAGGGTTATCTGGTTGTTGACAGGAAAGTCGGCCGGAAACAGTTGATTGCCCAATCGAACCAGGTTCCCTGAAGCATCAGTCCGGTTGATTGACAACAATCGCGCTGATTTTGTTGGTGGCAACTTGAAATGGGTATCTGTCATTTTCAATTGCTTGAAGATATGCCTGTCCAAATAGACACCCAACGACATACCACTCACAACCTCAATCCAACGTGCCAATACATCCGTACTGCTACCATAACTGAAACGCTTACCTGGCTCGTGCATCAAAGGCATTCGGGCAATTTGAGCAACTTCCTGTTCCAAATTTTTATACCCGAAATTCAAGGGTCTGTCGAGTTGATACTCTTGGAACAACGCTTTGAATTGCGGAAATTCATCAGCAGACGATATGCCGGATGTGTGGGTAAGGAGATGCCTTAAGGTAACAGGATTCTTCCTTTCAACCAGTTCAATTTTACCATCAATAAGTTGGGCTACGCGCTGATTCGAAAAAAGGGGCAGCCACTTTTCAATATGCTCGTCCAAGGATATGTTATGCTTCGAAACCAACTGTAAGGCTGCCACAGTTACAATCAACTTTGTTTGTGATGCTATCCTGAAAATGGCATCCATTGGCATGGTTGCTATATGTTCAGGATCTTTCCAACCATATACTTTTTGATGTATGATGTTACCATCCTTCCAAACCATTGCCACCCCACCACTGACTTTATTTCCAGTAATCAATCGGTCAATGGCACTGTCTAGCGGAGCAAAATGTTGCGACTGGATTTGAAGTTGCAGCAGTGTAAAAAAAACAAATATCAAGTACCGCATGTGCCCCCTGTTTAAATAAAAAGATTGTAAAAGTAAAGAAATAATGGTTTGGGCGAAAGAATCCAAACATTCTGATATGCTTGTCGAAACTGTTGTAATTTCAATACCCCATTGAAATCCTGATATCAGGTCTTTGTTGATTACAAAAACGAACCGCATCGGGTGTAACGACTGTATTCCAACAATACACCTTTTTCAATCCTTTCATTTGCATCATTTGTTTCAACCCTTGATCCGTAAGTGAGGTCCCCACCAAATTTAAATATTCCAGCTTATCCAAACTTTTGATGGTTTCAACAAACTGGTTGGAAACTCCGGTATTTCTCACATCAAGGCGTTTCAAATTAAGCAACTTGCTGACAGCGGAAAGGTCTGCATCCTTGAGTAGCTGACCAGACAGGTTCAAACTGTAAACCTGTGAGGCAACAGGCTCTAATTCCTGCAATTCTTTTGCAGTTATACTTGTCATATTCACCGCACTGATTTCCAGCCAACCACTCCCTGCTGCAATGGGTTTGACCAAAAAGCCCACCTGTTTGAGCTGATTTACTGTTACCGAGTCGGGCATCGAGATAGTTGGCAATTCGGATTTCTCTTTTACCATTGCTGTTGAAGGCTGCAACATTTGTCTGACTGTATCACTTGAAGCGGCTCCCTGTATGGTCAACTTATTGTCTGCCCCTTGTGCAATCCACCAATGAAGCAATGCTATTTCATTTTCAGTCAGCTGTTTTTTTCCTTTTGGTGGCATGTGCTTATCATCATCTCCTGGTAGTAATATTCTGGCCATCATTTCACTGGAAGCAGCGTCACCGGGCTGAATTATTTTACCATTTTTCCCTCCTTTCAGCAATAAACCAAAATCATCCATCCTCAACCCGCCTTTTTGTTTTCCTGCCTTATGGCAGTTTTCACATTTTGATGCAAGAAGGGGTTGTACAAGTCCGTCATAAACTGTAAATGTTGAAGTATCAGACAATACAGGAATTACCTTAACCTGTTTTTCAGATTCCTCCTGTTCAGGCCACAGAAAATCAGCACCATGGGTAAGACTTCCTCCTGCGTGGCCAGTAAATACCATCGCAATCATGGCAGCAATAAAAACTGGCTGAAAAGCTTTATGTACCTGGTTAATCTTCAGATTATACAGGTGTAAAAAATAGACACCTCCGCACAGGATAGTAAATGCAATGGCCGACCATTGATGTGTTTCAGCAGCCTGTTCATTGTATTCTCCTGAAGTGTTGAGTAATAAACCGGAACCAGCACTTATCATGGCACTGATCCATGATAGCAATAGAATAAAACCAAGCTGTCTTGATAGGCGTACAGACTTATCGGGGTTGAAATAAAACAGTATAAAGGCTAAGCTGAATATGCCTATTGGCAGGTGCAGCAAAACGGGATGCAGGTGGCCCAAAAAGGAAGTAATCATGCCAGTAAACCATGTACAACATTGCCGGATACATCTGTAAGTCTGTATCTCCGCCCCTGTGTCTTGTAAATAAATTGTTCATGGTCAACACCCATCAGGTGCATGAGCGTAGCCTGGAAATCATGAACATGTACCTTGTCTTTGACCACATTGTGGGCGAAATCATCTGTTTCGCCATAAACGAGTCCGGGTTTAACCCCGCCACCAGCCATCCAAATGGAATAAGCTCCGGGATGATGATCTCTGCCAAACCCTTCTGGTGTCAACGATCCCTGTGAGAAACTGGTGCGGCCAAATTCCCCGCCCCAAATAACAAGGGTGTCATCAAGCAGTCCGCGTTGTTTTAAGTCTTTAACCAAAGCTGCTGAAGCCTGATCTGTTTGTTTGGTGGCCCGCCTGATTCCCGAAAACAACGCCCCGTGATGGTCCCAGCCCAAATGGTACAACTGGATGAAACGCACATCTTTCTCCGCCAACCTTCTGGCCATGATGCAGTTATAGGCGAATGTTCCGGGCTTTTTGACATCTTCTCCGTACATGTCGAGGATATGCTGGGGTTCGTCAGACAAATCGGTTATGGATGGGATGGCCATCTGCATCCGATAGGCCATTTCGTGTTGGTTGATTTGGCTCTCCACCTCGGCATCATGCCACACTTCATTTTGCATCCTGTTTATCTTTTTGATGAAATCAAGTGCCCTTCGCCTGTCCATCCTGTCAATACCTTGTGGGTTAGACAAATAGGGAACAGGATCACTGGCAGACATGAACTGGACACCTTGGTGGTGGGAAGGCAGGAAACCACTGCTCCAGGAAGCGTTGCTGATGGGTTGATCGCCGCCACCTTTAGATAACATGACAATAAAAGAAGGGAGGTTCTCATTCATACTGCCGAGTCCGTAACTGAGCCACGAACCGATGCAGGGCCTTCCACTGAGCTGGTGACCTGTTTGGGTGAAGATAACCGCCGGCTCATGGTTGATCTGTTCTGTAAACATCGATTTGACAATACACAAATCGTCTGCTATTGAGGCAATATGGGGAACATGTTCGGAAAAATAGGCGCCATTGCTACCATGCTGGGTGAAGGTGGCAGAGGGCATGGCAAGTGGAAAGGAATATTGGTTACTGACCATTCCGGAAATACGGTTTTGTCCGATTACAGAAGGCGGTATCTCCTGGCCATGCATGGTGTAGAGTTTCGGTTTATAGTCAAACAACTCCATTTGAGACGGACCGCCACTTTGGAAGAGGTAAATCACCCGTTTGGCACGAGGCTGGAAATGGGGATTCACCAAGGGTTTGTTGATTTCTTCAGCCGCTGCTATGGCCTGCTGGGCAGCAGGTTTTTTGCTGCTGCATCCTACCAGACTTTGCAGGGCAACCCCTCCCAGGCCCAGTACAGAGCCTTTCAGGAATTCCCGTCGTTTATTTTCGAAATGGCGTTGGAACAATTCTTCCATGATTTTTATTTTCTGGTTAGGTACGCGTCGGTATTCATTAAAGCCAAAGCTACATTGGAAAGGGCAGTCAATTGAAGTTCATCAAGTCCTTCAACCATACCAACACCGGTGGCTAACAAGGCTTTTCTTTTGACAGGCTCGTTTCGGTATGCGGCTTCTTCTTCCCGGTATAGGGCAAGAGCAGATTGTTGCTCCTTGGGGGAAGGATCCCTTCCCGCAATCAGCCTAAACCCATACCGGATGCGGGTTTCAGGAGTAGTTCCCCCTTCCTTCATCATCCTTGCCGCCACAAATCTTGCCGCTTCCACAAATTGCGGATCGTTGAGTAAGGCCAGGGATTGCATTGGTGAACTGGAAACCTGTCGCTTTACGGTACAAACAGATCGGTCAGGTGCATCGAAAATATGCAGAAAGGGCACAACACTGGTTCTCTTCCGAATAGTATAGATGCTCTTCCGGTAAAGATCATCACCCGTGGAAAGGATATACTGATACCGCCATCCCTTATCACTGAGCTCCTCCCACAAACCTGCCGGCTGATAGGGATATACACTGGGTCCCCCTACTTTATCCGATAGCAATCCGGCAATTTGCAGGGCATTGTCGCGAAGCATTTCAGCAGGATACCGGTAACGCGGACTCCTTGTCAGCCAGGTATTGTTGGGGTCAAGACTTTTGGTGGCCGCTGTTGTTGCAGCCGACTGCCTATAGGTTGCGCTCATGAAAACATATTTCATGAGTGCCTTGGTATCCCAACCATTGTCTTGGTACCAAAGGGCCAAGTGATCGAGCAACTCAGGATGGGTGGGCAATGTCCCCTGATTTCCAAAATCATCTGAGCTATTGACCAACCCGTTGCCAAAAATGAGTTGCCAGATACGGTTTACTGCCACCCGGGAAGTCAATGGATGCTTCGGATCAAACAACCATTTTGCCAATCCGAGCCTGTTCTTGGGCAATTTGGAATCATAACTAAATATAGCTGCTGGTGTACCCGGACTCACCTCAGCCCCATAATTGTCGTACACCCCTCTTTCGAGCAAAAATGTTTTCCTGGGCTTGGGCAGGTCACCCATCACCATCACCTCTTTGGTTGAATCATACAAATCAGCGATGGATTTTCTGGTTAGCATGAGCCTTGAACTGTCATAAACCTGTTTTGGTCCTTTGGGGCTGAAAGGCAACCGCTGATGCAAATGTTTGATTTCCGCAGGCATCAACTGGTTGTTGAAAATATGGAATTCATCAACCTCACCGCCAGGCATGCTTCTGTCCAGATCCCGCTTGCCGAATACCAGTCCACGGTAACGGCTGGTCTTGTGGATATTGGGATAGGAGCGGATATTTTTATACAGGTGGTCATACTCAACCTCCGTTGCAACCTGTTTGCCGTTGATATAAAACCGCAACCCGGAAGCCTTGCTGCTGCCATTGTAACTGACCACAACATGATACCATCGGTTAGCCTCGAGTGAAGCCTGCGACAATACGCTGATGGCATCATGTGGAAAGGCATGACTTAGCCTGAAATTGAGCTTATTGTCTTTCAAGAGGAGGTCATAGCCCTGATAACCATACCGGTGGGGATCGCTGGCATGAAAAACCGTTGCCAAAGGATACTTTTCAGGCACTTTGATCCATAAACTAAAAGCAAATGGGTCATACCGCTCGAAATAGGCAATATTGTAAGGCTCGAAGGCAACATTCGTTTCATCATTGTATTTCATAGACTGGCCTGACACCCCCCTGCCAGTATCGGCTTTTTTAACCAACGCATCGAGCTTGCTACTAGTGGCATTGACAAAATAATCTTTGTCTTTGATTTTTTTGACTTGATCAAAGTCGAGCTTAGCCACCAATTTGGTAGTCAGCCGGTTGGCAATGATACCAGCATCCGCAGCATCGAGTTTTGCAGCCTCCGCTTTCAATTTGCTTTCCTCCTGTTTTTCCAAGGTTGCGAGCTGCCTCGACAAAATCCCTATCTTTTGCTCAGTTTCCGGTGAAGTCAGCCTTAAAGTAGGACCAGCAACCATATCCGGTCCGCCATAGTTCGGACTTCCTTTTTCGAAGGTGCTGTTGAAAAAGGCGAAGAGGGAATAATAATCCTTTTGGCTGACGGGATCATATTTGTGATCATGGCATTTGGCACATCCCAATGTCAATCCGAGCAGTGCAGTTCCCAGCGTATTGGTCCGGTCGGTAACATATTCCACCCTGAACTCCTCCTCAATGATGCCTGCCTCAGAATTCTGTTTATGCATTCTGTTGAAACCGGTTGCCAATACCTGCTCTTGGGTGGCATGAGGAAGCAGGTCGCCTGCAAGCTGCCAGGTGACAAACTGATCGAAGGGGATGTTGCGGTTATAGGCACTGATGACCCAATCACGCCAAGGACTCACTTCATGGTGCTTATCGTCCAGGTAACCATGGCTGTCTGCATACCGTGCTACATCCAACCAATAAGCTGCCATGCGTTCCCCATAATGCTTGGAAGCAAGAAATTTATCTACCAACTGGCCATAGGCATTGGGACTGCCATCTTTGATAAACTCATCCACTTCTGCTGGTGATGGGGAAATCCCGCGGATGTCGAAACTGAGTCTCCGGATCAGGGTCTCCTTATCGGCTTCAGCCGCGGGTTTCAGGTTTCGTTTCTCCTGAGCGGCAAGTACAAAATTGTCAATCGGATTTTTTACCCATTTTTGATCTTCCACTGCCGGTGGCTTTTGTTGTTCCGGTGCCACAAAGGCCCAATGAGGCTTGTATTCCGCACCTTGCTCAATCCATTTGATGAGGATGGCTTTTTCTTGTTCGGTAAGGGTAAGGTGAGACTCAGGCGTGGGCATCCTGTACTCTGGATCATTGCTGAGGATGCGGTGTATCACTTCACTGCGGCGCAGGTTTCCAGGCTTGATGGCTTTCAGGCCTGATTCTGTCACTTTCGCATAAGCCGCCTCGGGAATATCCAATCGAAGATCTGCCTTTTGCTTTTTGGCATCCGGACCATGGCAGGCAAAACATTTGTCGGAAAGAATCCGCTTCACATCCCGATTGAAATCAATCTCTTCAGGAAGTGAAGCATAGGCTGCAGCTACCTCTTGTGGCATTTTTACTTGGCCACATGACACCAAAAGCATCAGGAATGCAGGCAATGCATAACCACCAAGTGAAGATATTCTAAACATGGTATACCATAATTTGAGATGTATTTAACCACATTAATTTACGGAGTTTTTGAATACAACCTTGAACATACTTTTAAGTATTATAAATAGTAGTAACTTTTACAAAATCCTATTTTTCTAATTGTTGTAACCAAATGGCTACCCAAAACGTCATTAAACCAAGGTAAATTTCTAATAAACAGAAAATTGAAAAAATCTATCTCCCTGTATGTTGTTTGCATTTTAACTTCATCCTAATGGTTGGTAAATTAAAATTACACTCCAATAATCAATCGTCTTTTTTCAGAACCTTTGAGTTCTACAAATGGCGTAGTATTGAATTTCAGTACGAGAAATACGGCATTGAACGCATCAATTTTTGGTTCTCTTTCTGCGTTTTGTGATTATGTAGCGTCCAAATTGTCAGGTAAGATAGGATACGGAGGATACATGGAGCACCGCATTGTTTATGAGGTGTATGAGAATCTTGCAACAGACGCTGTGGATTTTAGGAATATTCATTGGGGATGGACTTCTGGACAACAGCTGGAACTGCGGTTTTTACACCAATAGGTGGAGTAGTGCATGGCTTTCAAGCCAATGAAGGATTAGGGAATTATGGACCCACGATTATTTTGTATCACCCAGCATAAAAAATCTACAGTTTGTATGGACATATAGCGAATGATGATTTAAAGTATTTGAAAGTAGGTGATTCTATTGCAGCAGGACAAAAATTGTGTCATTTAGGTAATCCATCCGAGAACGTCGGATGGCACCCCAATCACACATTCAATTGATTTTTGATATGCAAGGTTTCAAGCAGATTATCCTTGTGTATGTTCTAAACATGTCTAGCGTTTATGCCAATAACTGCCTCGATCCTGCAAGCTTTGATTGAGCGTTAATCATATTGAAATGGTTAAATTGCTTGTCCAAACGTTAGTAAATTATTGTCTGGATCAAGCAATGAAAATTCTTTTTGCCTCCAGGGCTTAATTTCTAATTTTCCGTTTGGATGGATTGCTACTGACTTATCAATTAAAAGTTTATACTCATATTCTATTTCTGTTACCCGTATATATACTTGTCCATAATTTTCATGAGGATTTAGTGTTTTGAATTCAAAAAAATGTATCTCGATTTCATCTTTTTTTAATAAAATATAGTCACCGTAGTCAGAAATGAGTACAAACGACAATTGATCTAAATAAAATTCCTTAGTTAGCGTTTTATCACGCATGGGAAGTTTGGGAATTATAACATTTAACATACAGCTGAAAAGATAATTAAAGAATTTTCTTCATGGTTTATAAATGACAAACTAAAATGAGGTGATTGATTTTGTGCCTTTTAGGAATTTACCTGAAATCCCTATGAACTGGATATAGTAATATTATTCTTTTTTTAAAGAATTCCAAATGCTCTTTGGAATTTCTTGCTTTATATTTTGTAATTCTGTTAGCCCAATAATTTGCTGCTCTTCTAACATATTCTCTTTATAGAACATATACCTAAGGTAGTAGGTCCAAAAAATTATTTTAACATCATCATCTTTCTCTAATATGACCGTTTTATTTATATCAATATTTTTAAATGAGTTTTCAATAATACCTTTAGAAATTAATTCGTACAAGGCAATTTCTAGTTCTTGAGATGCTCCTTTTTTTATAAGTCTTTGAAATCTCTTCCTATCTGTAAACATGATACCTGTTTTTCCAGGAATTGTAGTGGCCAAAAAAAGTCCGAAAGATATTAATGCGGATAAACCCAAAAAAGAGTTGAACAAACTATCTGTTTTTAAAAAGTTGAGTAAACAAATAATGAAAAATAGAAAAGATAAGATTGGACCAGCAATAAGTATTTTAGCAAAGCACTTTGGATTTATATCGGATGCTGTCCTTGGT
>Ga0208787_1000216_pt1 | contig 29191 bp, 27 predicted proteins | sample Wag4_2014_7_11_FD_187362 | JGI IMG/M metagenome (GOLD analysis project Ga0208787, IMG submission 187362) | Fresh water microbial communities from Ohio, USA - Utica-2 Time Series HT 2014_7_11 (SPAdes) (version 2) | ecosystem: Environmental > Aquatic > Freshwater > Water tank | place: USA: Ohio...
TTTAGCCAACACTGAAGCTTTCACAACTAGAACAGATTCTGTAATTGGACTTGAAAAACTAGGTGAGCATTTCCCAAGTGGTGAGGGATCTCCAGTTGAGATAGTGGTGAAAGAAAATGATGTTGCCGCTGCAACCTCAGCTCTTCTTGGTGTTACAAACGTGGCATTTGTTGAACCAGTTGTTGCAGGTCAAAAGATCCCGGGCCAACCAACACCACCAATCAAAGTGGTAGAGGGCAAAGTGTTGTTAAATGCTACTTTAAAAGTTGCTCCTGACTCGGTTGAGGCCAGAAATACAATTCCTCAGATCAGAGAAGCTGTTCATGCTGTGGATAAGGAAATTTTAGTTGGCGGTGGTACTGCAGTTCAATATGACACCGATGTGGCATCACGTCAAGACAATAGACTGATCATTCCAATCGTGCTGGTGATTATTGGAATTATTCTAGGCTTGTTACTGCGAAGCATTTTGGCTGCCGGCATTCTTTTGCTGACAGTTGTGCTTTCATTCATGGCTACCCTTGGTGTGTGCCAATTAGTCTTTGAGCATGTATTTGGATTTGCAGGTGCGGACGCATCATTCCCACTCTTTGCCTTTATTTTCTTAGTGGCGTTAGGAATTGATTACAACATCTTCCTGATGACTAGAGTTAGAGAAGAGGCTATGAAGATTGGTACTCGCAAGGGTGTAATTAAGGGATTAACGGTAACTGGTGGGGTAATTACCTCTGCTGGAATTGTATTGGCTGCAACATTTGCCGTGCTTGGTATCTTGCCATTGGTATTCCTAGCTCAACTTGGCTTTGCAGTTGCCTTTGGCGTATTGCTGGACACAATAGTTGTTCGATCCTTGTTGGTTCCAGCGCTGGTTCACGTAATGGGACCAAAGATTTGGTGGCCATCAAAGTTGCAATATGAGGGTAAGAAGTAGGATCTAAGTATGGCTCCCCGCGTTGGTATCGCAGGATACGGTTTAGCAGGGCGGTACTTTCATGCACCACTTTTGCGCGGAGCAGGCTTTGAAGTTGCGGCAATACTTACAACTAATTCTGCACGTATCTCAAATGCCAAAATTGATTTTCCACAAGCAAAAATTGTTCAAAGTATTGAAGAGCTACTAAGTAGCAAACTAGATCTGCTTGTTGTTGCCTCGACAAATGATGTTCACGCAGCGCAAGCTATAGCCAGTTTAAAAGCTGGAGTACCAGTTGTAGTTGATAAGCCAATGGGGCGAACTTTAAAAGAGACACAAGAGATAATTGATGTGTCAAAACAAACTGGCGTACCGGTAACAACCTACTTCAATCGAAAGTGGGATTCAGATTCTTTGACTATCAAGAATGTTTTAGCAGAGGGCCTCTTAGGAAAAGTATTTCGATTAGAGTCAAGATTTGAAGTTTTTAAGCCAAAATTAAAGGGAGATTCTTGGCGTGAAAATCAAAGCGCAGCTGAAGGTGGGGGAAATCTTCTAGATTTACAACCACACCTGCTCTCAACTGCTCTTGATTGGTTTGGTCCAGCGGAGTTGATATCTGCTTCTGTTAGATCAATTCGTGGCGCATCAGATGATGACATTGTTTTAGTGCTCAAGCATAAAAATGGAGTTGATTCATACTTGTCAGCAAGTGCGATTATGGGAGCAGCTGGTCCAAGAATTAGATTAGTTGGTGATCAAGCAACATTAATTATTCAGGAGCTAGATCCACAAGAGAGCCTGCTTAAAGCAGGGGGACAACCAGTAGATGGTAAGTGGCAACAGAGCACCAAGTCACAAGCTTTTATTCACAAGGGCTCTGAGGTGATTGCTTATCCAAGTGTTGATGGAAATTACACCGAGTTTTATTCGCTAGTAAAAGCAGCATTATCTGGTTCACCTTGGCCAGTTACTACCGATGAAGCGTTAGCGGTTGCAAAGATTATCGATCAAGCACGTGAAATTAGCTTTAGATAAGAATGAATTTTGATTGCATAGTTGTTGGTGCAGGCCTTGCCGGTATTACCGCAGCACGTACGGTTCAGCAGGCGGGTAACTCAGTTTTACTACTTGAAGCAAGTGATCAAGTTGGAGGCCGGGTTAGAAGTGATGTAATTGATGGGTTTATTTGCGATCGTGGGTTTCAAGTGATTAACCCTAAGTATCCCCAAGTAGTAAAAAGTAATGTAATCAAAGAGTTAGATTTTAAGTACATATCTGGAAAAATTAGGTTGGCAGATGAACAAATTAAGGTCGGCTATAGCCTCTCAACATTTTCACCAAAGTTAGGATCAATAAATCAAAAGTTAAGGTTTCTCAAATTTGTTGCAAGCCCAAAGGTTAAAAATGAGAGGAGTTTTGGACACTACACAAAAGATTTCCCAGATCTCTATCAAAAGGTATTAAAACCATTTTTATCAGGTGTTTTTTTAACAGACCCACAAGAGATCGCATCTGATGTAGCACAGGAGATCTTGCGTAGTTTTGTGAAATCTTTGCCTGGAGTTCCAGCAGCTGGCGTGGGGGAGTTCTCCAGAGCTCTGGCAAAGCCGATCCAAAACCTTAAATTAAATGAGAGTGTGCAATCTGTATCAAATGGTCAGGTAATTACCAACCAAGGCACTTATAAATCGCGGTATGTAATTGTGGCAACAGATCCTACTACCGCAGCTCAACTACTAAGTGGTGTGCAGTTGCCTAAGATGCTTTCTAGTACAACCGCTTACTTTGCGACAGATCAACTACCGATTGATTCAAAGAATCTAGTCGTATCTAGTAAATCAAAGTTAGTTAACTCAATAGTGATTAGCCAGGTTTCTAGTAAATACGCACCCATTGGCCAACACTTAGTAAGTGCAACCTCACTTTCACCGATTACTGAGAGTGTCTTTCGTAAAGAGCTCGCAGAGATTTGGCAGCTGAATACCCACTCTTGGGAGTACGTGGCAAGGTATGAGATAAAGCAATCTCTTCCAGCTCACCTGCCTGGGGTGAGTAAAACAAAGAGTGCAAAGTTTTCAGATCAGATATATCTTGCCGGAGATCATATGGCTGTGCCATCCCAGCAAGGTGCTATGCAGAGTGGCTTTTTAGCAGCGCGAGCGATTAATCAACTAATTCAGTAAGCGCAGCAAGTAGGTGCGGGTAATCAAACTCAAAATCATTGTCTTGTAAAACCTTCGGAATTACTTTCTTTGATCCTAAAATTTCAGTTGAAAATCCACCCAACACAGCACGAAGTGCAAAGGCAGGTGCAGGGAAAAATGCCGGCCGCTTTAATGCTCTGGCTAGAGCTGCAGTGAACTGTTGGTTAGTAACTGGATTTGGTGAGGTGATATTAACTGGGCCCTCGATTTTGGAATTCATTAAAAAAATCATCGCTCGAATCTGATCATGCAAAGTAATCCATGACCACCACTGTTTTCCGGAGCCTAACTTTCCGCCCAAACCAAATTTAAAGATAGGCAACATCCTGCCTAGTGCGCCCCCGGTTGGATCTAAAACTAAACCTGTTCTTAACTTAACTGTTCGAACGCTAGGAGCTTGGTTTGCAACTAACTCCCACTCGCGGCAAACAATAGATAAAAAGTCCTCACCACCACGATCTGTTTCAGTTACTGATCTATCGCCAGTTTCACCGTAATAACCAATTGCACTAGCGGAGATAAAGACCTCGGGCTGGATTTGTTCACATGCATTAGCGATTGTGGTTGTGCCGAGCAATCTTGAGTTTAAAATCTCTGATCGATAAGCAGCAGACCAACGTTTATCTCCAACACCAGCTCCTGCAAGATGAAATACTGCATCCGCACCTTCTAGCCCAGCTAGATCGATCTCGCCTTTAAGTGGATTCCAACTTACCTCATCAGATACTCGGGCTGCTCTTCTGACTATTTTTATTACCTGGTGACCATCACTTTTTAGTTGAGCACAAAGGGCGCTACCAATTAATCCAGATGCACCAGTTACGGCAATTTTTTTATGCTTAGCCAAGTTAGAGACCTAAATCAGATTCGAATCGACCCTCTTCTAATCTTTCTTTTAATGTTACTAAGAAACGTGCTGCATCAGCGCCATCAACGACACGGTGATCATAGGAGAGTGCTAGATAGACCATGGATCTAATTGCAATTGTTTCGCCGCCATCTGCACCCTTAACAACCATTGGTCTTTTAACAACTGCGCCAAGGCCCAAAATTGCAACCTGTGGCTGATTAATAATCGGTGTATCAAACAATGCCCCACGTGATCCGGTGTTTGTAATAGTGAATGTTCCGCCGCCTAATTCATCTGGGGTTATCTTGTTTTCACGAGTTCTAGCGGCCACATCAGAAATCTTTCGGGCAATTCCACCCATGTTTAGATCCCCAGCATCTTTAACTACTGGAACAAGTAAGCCACGATCGGTATCAACTGCTACACCTAAATGCTCAGCGCCATGATAGGTAATTTGATCACCTTCAACTGATGAGTTTAAAACCGGGTGTTGCTTTAATGCTTCACAGACTGCAACTGCAAAAAATGGCAAGAAGGTTAATTTCACACCTTCACGGGATTCAAAAGATGCTTTTGCCGCATTACGAAGTCGATCAATCTTTGTAACATCGACCTCGACAACAGTAGTTAACTGCGCTGAGATCTTTAAAGATTCAACCATTCGATCGGCAATTACTTTACGCAATCTTGACATGCTGACAGTTGTGCCACGAAGTGGTGAAACTGCAATTGGTCCACGTGGTGCTACCGCGGTTGAGGCCATAACTGTTGCAGTTGGCGTTGCAGCTGCGCGAGGTGTGGCTGCCAAAATATCCTCTTTACGAATACGTCCGCCAACACCAGTACCTTTAATGGTTGCCAGATTTACACCAGCTTCAGCTGCTAATTTCCTAACGATCGGTGTTACATAAGCATCATCAGCTCGTGAAGTTGCAGCTGGAGCGTTTACTACTGGTGCAGAAACAATTGGGGTAGAAATTACTGGCGCAGAAACTACTGGTGGGGTAACAACTGGGGGAGCAGGTGGAGTTGGTGTAGCGGCAACAGGTGCGGCAGCTACTGGTTTTGCAGCAGGTGCTGCAGATCCTGAAACGCCAATTGATGCTAAACGTGCACCGACTGCAACTGTTGAATCTACCGGCACATCAATACTTAGGACAGTTCCAGAAACCGGAGAAGGAATCTCAGTATCTACTTTGTCGGTTGAAACCTCAAGCAGTGCCTCATCGACTGCAACTGCATCTCCAACCTTCTTAAGCCATCTAGTAACAGTTCCTTCAGTTACAGATTCACCAAGTGCTGGCATTGAAACAATTGTTGCCCCGCTACTTGCTACTGGCGCAGCAGCAGCTACTGGAGCAGGAGTTGAAACTTGGGCAACTGGCGCTGGTGTAGCAACTGGAGTTGGCGTTGGTGTTGGAGTTGAAACTGGCGCAGGTGCTGGCGCAGCAGCTTTTGTTGCACCATTAGATTCGGCGATGATCGCTAACTCTGATCCAACTGCAACTGTGGAATCTACTTGCACAACAATTTTTTGTAATACCCCCGCCACCGGCGATGGAATCTCAGTATCAACTTTGTCAGTTGAAACCTCTAGTAACGGCTCATCAACTGCAATCTGATCGCCCTCTTTTTTTAACCAACGAGTTACTGTTCCCTCAGTTACAGATTCGCCAAGTGCTGGCATGGTTACTGAAAAAGTCATTTAGATTTTAACCTCTCTATTAACCATTTTAACTCTAACCGTGCGCATGAAGTGGCTTACCGGCCAGGGCTAAGTGTGCCTCACCCATCGCCTCAGACAAGGTTGGATGAGCATGAATATGTTGAGCAACATCAGCGGCATCTGCCTCCCAGTTATAGATCAGTTGGGCCTCAGCTAGTAATTCACCAACCCGAGAGCCAACCATATGTATGCCAATCACTGGGCCATTCTTCTTGGCGACTAATTTTACCGAGCCTGCGGTCTTTAAAATATTTGCCTTACCATTTCCAGCCAAATCATAATTTAACTCCACCACATCATGGCCAGCTGCTTTAGCGGCTGCAGTTGTTAATCCAACTGAGGCAACCTCAGGCTCTGAGTAGGTAACACGTGGAACGCCATCATAATTAATCGCTCTTGGATTTAAACCAGCGATCTCCTCGGCCACCATAATTCCTTCGGCAAATCCGACATGTGCTAATTGCAGTGTTGGAATTAGATCACCAACTGCCCAAACACCAGCCACATTGGTGCGGCACTTGTTATCTACTAAAACATAACCACGATCCATCTTGATTCCAGCCTCTTCATAACCTAAACCTGCTGAAACTGGACCGCGACCAACTGCGACCAACAAAATCTCTGCGGAGAATTCTTTGCCATCCTCCAAGGTAATCTTTACATCTTTCTTGCCACGTTCGGCAGATTTAAACTTTACGCCCAACTCAAAATTGATTCCTCGCTTGCGGAAAGCCCGCTCTAATTGCTTGCTTGATGACTCATCCTCTAGTGCAACTAGGTGAGGCAGTCCTTCAATGATTGTTACCTCTGCGCCAAATGATTTCCAAACCGAGGCAAACTCACAGCCAATCACACCGCCGCCTAAGACAATTACAGATTTTGGAACATAATCCAACTTAATAGCCTGTTCACTAGTAATTATCTGTTTGCCATCAATCTCAAGTCCTGGCAAAGTTTTTGGATATGAACCAGTTGCCAGAATTACATTCTTGCCGGTGTATTTGGCGCCATTTACTTCAACTGTGTTGCTAGAAACTAATTTGCCGCTGCCCTGCACATAGGTAACATTTCTAGATTTAACTAAACCCTCTAAGCCTTTATGAAGCTTGGCAATAACCCCATCTTTATAAGTATTGACCGCTGCCATATCCATCGAGTGAAAATCAGCCTTGACGCCAAAATCACCGGCATGACGGGTGTTATCTGCGATCTCACCGGCATGTAATAAAGCTTTGGTTGGTATGCATCCTTTATGTAGGCAGGTGCCGCCTAATTTTTCTTTCTCAATTAAAACTACCTTTTGGCCTAATTGTGATGCGCGAAGTGCTGCTGCGTAACCGCCGCTGCCGCCACCAAGAATTACTAGATCAAAATCGGCCATGAGGTAATCCTGCCACGAAATCTTCTACCCGATAAACCTGAAGTAAAAGCGCCACTATGCCTGTGATGAAGCCAACTCAGCTAACTGCACCAGTGAGCGTAGCGAGATTCCAGTGCCACCAACTGTGGTGTAGCCATGTGGATGTTTGTCATTGTATGCCGGCCCTGCAATATCTAAATGTAGCCATGGTGTTTGTGGATCAATAAACTCCTTTAAAAATAATCCTGCAACTAACATGCCACCCATTCGGTCACCAATATTTGCAATATCAGCAACTGGTGAATCAAGTGAGGCTCGTAACTCAACTGGTAATGGCATTGGCCAGAAAGCTTCACCAGCTAGTTGAGCAGCCTTTAGGAATTGATTACTAAACTCTTCATTATTTGTCATCACTGCAGAGGTTCTCGTTCCAAGGGCCACAACCTGAGCACCAGTTAGTGTTGCCACATCAACAATTCCATCTAATCCACCAGCCTTCTTACCAACCTCAGCTGCTTTAATTAATGCATCAGCTAAAACTAATCGACCTTCAGCATCTGGATTTAATACTTCAACAGTTTTACCACCATAAATTGTTATTACATCACTTGGCCTAGTGGCATTATCGCTGACCATATTTTCAGCAAGTGGTGCCCAGCCATCTACAGCAATAGGAAGCTTTAATTGCGCAATTGCAAAGACGGCTGCAATTACCGCAGCAGCACCTGACATATCTGACTTCATCGCCTCCATGCCATTGGCAGGTTTTAATGCCAGGCCGCCGGTATCAAAGGTGATGCCTTTACCAACAAAGGCGTATCGCTTCTTTGCTTTAGCCGGTGAGTAAGAAACATGAAGAAGTCGTGGGGGATTAGCAGAGCCTTGTCCCACGCCAATGATTCCGCCGTAACCAGATTTTTTAAGGGTGGCATCATTAATGATCTCAGCCTTTACTCCGTACTTAGTAGCAAGTTTTTTCATCTTTTGTGAAAATGAGTCTGGGGTTAAATGGCTTGGTGGCGTATTAATTAAATCGCGCACTAAATAGGTCTGTTCAGCAAGGATCTCAGCGCGCTTAATAGCTGTTTTGGCTTGAGCAGTATCTGAAAACTTTGAAATCAAAGATATCAATTCCAATGGCGCCTTCTGCTCCTGCTTGCTGCTACCTAAGAACTCAACAAATGTGTAAGCACCAAGGGCAGCACCTTCAGCGATAGCTGCTAGCTCGACAACTGATTTATGCGGCAAAGAGAATGTGGCGTTCTTATTTCCATTTAAATGTCTGGCAGCAGCACCGGCAGCACGTCTTAAAACCTCTGGCTCATAAGATGATTTGATCTCACCTAAACCGGTGAAGACAACTAACTTTGTTGCTTTACCAGGAAGCTTTATTACCTCATCAGCTTTAGCAGTTGCTCCCATGGCATTTAATGTTGCCAGCAGTGCGGCTGAATCAAGTTGGGCAGCACCTGATTCAATCTGTAATTTCTTATTTGCAAGCCCGAGGCCAACAACTAAAATCTCACTATCAACTTTCGCTGTTAACTTAATCTTGGCCATCGCACTCCTGTTTCAATAATTTTATAGACATGCTAGAAATCGATGGAGTAAGCCTAAAGGATTCCGATAAAAGATGATAATTATCCCAAGTAGTGGTGCGCAAATAGCGGTTTAGGACGTGTAGGTTTGGCTTATGAATCAATCACCACTGGCTGGTAGACATTTGGCTGAAAATGCAAAGATGGCTGACTTTGGTGGCTGGCTAATGCCGATTGAATACCCGGCAACTGGGGCAATAGCTGAATACACCGCTGTTAGGCAGCGGGTTGGATTATTTGATGTCTCCCATTTAGGAAAAGTTTCAATCATTGGGGTAGGTGCGATTGATTACTTAAACAAAATGGTGACAAATGATCTGACCAAAATTGCTGCTGGACAAGCCCAGTACACATTACTTTGCAATGAAGATGGTGGGGTGGTTGATGATCTTATTGTTTACCTAAACAGTAATGATGATTTGTTTTTAATCCCAAATGCTTCAAATACAGCAGCTGTCTTTGAGATTCTTACCCAGAGCGCACCGAGTGGAATAATTGTTAAAAACCTACATAAAGAGTATGCAGTACTTGCGCTACAAGGAGCAGATTCAGCAAAGGTTTTAAGCAGATTAGGCATAGATGCCTCACTTGATTACATGTCATTTATTAATGCAAAAATTGATAACCACCCTGTGATTCTCTGCCGAACTGGATACACCGGTGAGTTTGGATTTGAGATTATTCCTCGCTGGAATGATGCCGAGCAGGTGTGGGACAAAATTGCGTTAATTGTTAAAGAGCTTGATGGCGCAATTTGTGGCTTAGGCGCCAGAGATCTACTTCGAACTGAAATGGGTTACCCACTTCATGGCCATGAGCTCTCACTTTCCATCACACCAGTTGAGGCAGGTGCAAGTTGGGCAGTTGGGTGGAATAAGGATCAATTCCGCGGCAAAAAAGTATTAACCCAACAAAAAGAGCAGGGTAGTAAGTTGAGATTAAAGGCGATACTGGCAACTGAGCGAGGAATTCCTAGAAAAGATATGCAGGTAAAGAATTTGAAAGGTGAGGTAATTGGGACGGTAACCAGTGGCACCTACTCACCAGCTTTGAAAAAAGGAATTGGCTTGGCTTTAATCAACTCAGATGTTAAAAAAGATGATCAGGTTTTAATTGATATCCGAGGAACTGATTCAACCTTTAAGGTTGTTTCACTTCCCTTTGTGCCATCTAAAGTTCGATAAGGCCAAGCCAGTTCTCTTAAGCTAGATTTTTAGTGACCACCCCAAAATCGCCAGGCGAACTCAGCGATATTGGTGCCTACATAAAGAATTCCCACGTGAGCTGTGAGTCCTAAAATCTTTGCAAACAGTGATTTGCCAGCAGTTGCTCTCTTAACTGTGACAATGGCTGGTGCTTGATAACTAGATAACATTTGAACTCCTACTCAGGAAACTTAACATTACCATTATCGGCAAAGACAAAGGCTAGTGAATCACCTGGATTTAATGCCAGATCGGCCACACCCACCTGGGCCCATGCCCACTTGGTATTTAGATCAGCTGGATTGGGTAAGGCTTGTTTGCGTTTTTCTAATACCGCCCAATAAGCAAACTCGGCCGGCATATCCTTACAACTTTCAATGTAATCCTCATGGCCCTTGATTCCAATTGGCTCATTTGGTTTTGGCAGATTATTTAATCGGCAAACAACTGCGGTGCCATATTTATCTGTGCCCTGGATTTTAAAGTTTGCATTTGTCATTAGCTCTAATGCGGTCGTTTCACCCTCTACATCCAAACACTTCTCATAGGGCTTTGCCTGTGCATCCAATACGCCATAATCGATCACCACATTGACGCAGTTATCGGTAGTTTGAGCTGAGTAGAAGGTTATTCCGCTAATAATTACAACTGCGGCGATAACTCCAGGTATAAATTTCTTAATCTTTATAAACAACTTGCTGAACATGTAGTGCCTCTCAAAATAGAGAGTTTCACGTAAGCGAAAAAACTCATCTAGATGAGATTTCCCGCCCCGCAATCCTCGACGGGTGGTTAATAAATCAAATGTGGTGGGTAATCCGACTTGAAAGGAAAATCTTTCTCACGGTTGCGGGACAGCGTCGGATTTTCACCGACTTCCCCCAGTCACACTCTTTAATTTTCAATATTAAGTTGTAGGCGGAGTTTGCTGCCATCGGTGAGGTAAAGCAACTCACCACGCCAATTGCCTAGATAAGCCGGTGCGGTTATGGTTGGCAAATGGAATATCGTCGCCTGGGCAGTACTGGAATGTATGTATCTGAACTAACTTATGGAAATTGGATCACCCATGGCTCCCAAGTTGAGGCAGAGGCAGCAACTAAGTGTGTTCGTGCCGCTTTGGAGTATGGAATCACCACATTAGATACCGCCGATGTATATGCCGGCACTAGAGCTGAAACTGTTTTAGGAAAAGCATTAAAAGGTGTCAGGAGAGAATCTTATGAGTTGTTTACCAAAGTCTATTGGCCAACTGGTACTGGCAAAAATGATCGTGGCCTTTCCCGAAAGCACATCATGGAGTCATGCAACGCATCTTTAAAGCGGTTAAAAACAGATTATGTTGATCTCTACCAAGCCCATCGATTTGATTATGAAACTCCGCTGGAGGAGACCTTGGGTGCCTTTGATGATTTGATTCGAAGCGGAAAAGTTTTATACATCGGCTTTTCTGAGTGGAATGCTGAACAGATCGCAGCTGCATTAAAGATTCAAGATCAAAAGGGTTACTACCGCTATATCTCTAGCCAACCTCAGTACTCAATGTTGTGGCGAGTGATTGAATCTCAAGTTGTGCCACTTTCAGAAAAAGAGGGAATTGGTCAGATTGTCTGGTCACCAATTGCTCAAGGAGTGTTAACTGGAAAGTACTTGCCAGGAAAGAAGGCTCCAGCTGGATCACGTGCCACGGATAAAAAAGGCGGCGCGAATATGATCTCTGGATTTATGAAGGAGCCAATCTTAGAAGCGGTTCAAAAGCTAGTACCGATTGCAGCCAAGGTTGATTTAACACTCGCTCAACTTGCAATTGCTTGGGTACTACAAAATCCAAATGTTTCAAGTGCAATTATTGGTGCAACGAAACCGGCTCAGATTAAAGAGAATGTGAAGGCATCTGGAGTAAAGCTAGATCAATCAATAATGAGTGAGATTGATGCTGCGTTAAAAGATGTGATTACAACTGATCCAGCAAAGACGATTAGCCCAAAACCTAGGGCTTAATACTTACTTTTTCTTTTTCTTAACCGGTCCTACCTGTGGGGCAGGGGCTCGTAACCTTCGCAACTGGGTAGCTCTCATCCAGCCGTAAAGTCCAATTCCTCTAGTTGGCTCGGTTGGAAATTTTTCTTTAACCAGCCGCTTGATTCTGCGGGATAAAAATATGCCATCTAAAGTAATAAAGATCATTGATGAGTACATCACCGCAACAGCTGCGAGTTGAACTGCTGGAATTGGAATGATGGTGAGAAATAAAACCACCATAATGATAATTAGGAAGTACTCAGTAACTGATTTGCGTTCATCAATATAGGTTCTAACAAATCTTCTAGCTGCGCCGCGATCTCTAAGCGGTAGAGCAGACTCTTCACCTCTCATATAAGCAGCCCGTGATTCCATTCGCCGCTTTCTTGCTTGATCTTTAAGAGCTCGTTTTGCCTCTTTACTAGCACCAGGTGAAAGAGATGAGACCTTTAACTTTGCCTCAGCCTCTTTGCGCTTAGGAGTTGGCTTACCTTTTTTATCAGACATGAGATTAAGGTAGGGCCAACATTTGATCTAATGCAACTTTGGCATACTTTGCTACCTCATCTTTAACCTTTATCTGGTTAACCAATCGGCCATTTACTACTGACTCCATCGCCCAGACCAGGTGTGGCAGATCAATTCGGTTCATAGTTGAGCAATAACACACAGTTTTATCTAAGAAAACTACCTGCTTATCAGGATTCTCATTTGCTAACCGTTGGACCAGATTTAACTCAGTGCCGATTGCCCATTTAGAGCCGGCAGGTGATTGGGTCACAGTTTTGATAATCATTTCAGTGCTTCCGACTACATCTGCATTAAAGACCACATCATGTTGGCATTCAGGATGGACCAAAACCTTTACCCCAGGAAGTTTTTGCCTTACCTCAACAATGTTTTGCATTGTAAATCTGCCATGCACTGAGCAATGTCCCCGCCATAAAATTACCTTGGCAGCTTTTATTTGATCATCAGTTAAACCACCATTTGGTTTCCATGGGTTATAAACCACACAATCTGCAAGGGATAAGCCAAGTGAGAGAATGGCGGTGTTTCGACCTAAATGTTGATCTGGCAAAAACAAAATCTTCTCACCCTTTTCAAATGCCCACTTCATAGCCCGTGCTGCATTTGATGAGGTGCAAACTGCGCCGTGATTCTTGCCGGTAAATGCCTTAATAGCTGCTGATGAATTCATATAGGTAATTGGGGTGGTTACTTTTGCAACACCAACTTTTTCTAATACCGCCCAGCAATCGGCGACCTGGGATGCAGTTGCCATGTCTGCCATGGAGCAGCCAGCTGCTAGATCAGGCAAGATCACCTTTTGATTTGCTGTAGTTAAAATATCGGCACTTTCTGCCATGAAGTGAACTCCACAGAAAAATATAAACTCCGCCTTACTATTATCAGCAGCTGCTTGAGCTAACTTAAATGAGTCACCTCGAATATCGGCAAAGGCAATTACCTCATCTCGCTGGTAGTGATGGCCCAAGACCATGGCTTTATCACCGAGCTTTTGGCGGGCTGCTACTGCGCGGGCAACTAATTGCGGATCACTTGCAGCCGGCAGTTCGCCCTCACAGGAGACACCGCGCTCGCTACCTAGATCTGCCGCACTGCCAAGCAGCAATAGATCACTTATTCCCATGTGAGCAAGTGTAAACGCTCACAGGTTTTGATGAGGAAATATCTGGCAAGAACTAGTAGCCTATGAGCCTAAGTTCAATATTGGAGAAGACGTGAGTATGAGCACAGAGACAACAACAACGACGACAAGTACCAGCATTGCATTATCTGATGTGGCAGCCCAAAAGGTTGCTTCCTTGTTAAAGCAAGAGGGTCGAGATGATTTAAGTCTTCGTGTTGCAGTCCAACCAGGTGGCTGCTCTGGTCTTCGCTACCAACTTTACTTTGATGATCGCGCACTTGATGGCGACACTATTACTGAGTTTGGTGCTGAGAAGGTAAAGGTTGTTACGGACAAAATGAGTACTCCATATTTAATGGGTGCCACAATTGATTTTGTTGACACAATTGAGAAGCAAGGCTTCACGATTGATAATCCAAATGCCCAAGGTTCATGCGCCTGCGGCGATTCATTTAACTAATTTAAGTTACCTAACAATATGAAGGTGGCAGTCGCCGGCTCAGTCGGTGGCGACCACATCATGAGTTTTGGTGGCAAATTTACCGACTCATTAGTTGCCGGCTCCCTAGCCAAAGTCTCTCTCTCATTTTTGGTAGACACCTTACAAATTAGACGTGGTGGCTGTGGTGCCAATATTGCATTTGGAATGGGAGCACTGGGTTTAAATCCAATATTGATAGCAGCGGTGGGGCGAGATTGGGTTGATTACGAAGCTTGGCTTAAACGACATGGTGTTGATACCTCACATGTCTTGGTCTCAGAGAAATTACACACCGCAACATTTATGGTTACCACCGATACTGAGTTAAATCAGATTGCATCCTTTTTTCCAGGAGCAATGAGTGAGGCAAGAAATATTGAGTTGACACCAATCATAGAAAAAAGTGGCAAGTTTGATTTATTAGTTATCTCACCCGATGATCCAGAGGCGATGATGCGCTACTCAGAGATGGCTCGGTCATTAAAGATTCCAGTAGCTGCAGATCCATCTCAACAAATGGCTCGTATGGATGGCAAAGAGATTGCGCAGTTAATTGAAGGGGCAAAGTACTTATTTTTAAATGAGTATGAATTAGCACTTGCAATTCAAAAAACTGGTTGGACAGATCGACAATTATTTGATCGAGTGCAGGTGAGGGTGGTAACACTTGGTTCAAAGGGTGCTCAGATTGAAGAGCATGGCAAAGAGACTATTTATGTTGGGGTTCCTAAAGAAAAAGAGAAGTTAGATCCAACTGGTGTTGGCGATAACTTTAGATCTGGATTTATTGCCGGTCTTTCCTGGGGGTTAGGACATGAAAGATGCGCACAGTTGGGATCTTTGCTTGCTACATATTGCATCGAAACAACTGGCACACAGGAGTACCGCTTTACTAAAGAGGAGTTTCTAACCAGATTTGAGGGCGCTTATGGCAAGGCTGCAGCTGATGAGATCAAACCACATCTAAATGTTCGATTGGTTGTTTAGTTTTTCCGAAGCTTTTCAGTAGCAATCTTTAAAGCCTGGCAAAAATCCTTCACCATCTGCTCGGTAATATCTTTATGAAGAGTTAATCTGATATTTCCAGTAATCGGCCGATTCATTGCAGCTAAGACATGGCTTGGCTGCATATCAGCTGACTTACATGCTGATCCTGAGTCCACGGCAAAGCCAGCTGCTTCTAATTCAAGAAGTAATCGATCCGCCTCAACCTTACTTACCGAAAATGACACAAACTTTGATAGCCCATCTAAGTTAGATGCGATATCAACCTCAGAAATCTGCGAAGAAATAAACTCAATGATGTATTTCTTTAGATTGGCTCTTAAATCTTCCTGCGCAAGGTATGCGGTGAGTGCGATTGAACTAGCAATAATGAGTGGAATTGAGTAGCTGCCTGGAACTCTTGTTAAATCATTATGGGGCAGGGGATTACGCCACTTATCAGGCTCCTTAATAACCAAAATGCCAACTCCTGCTGGTCCCTGCCATGAGCTGCTATCAAATAAGGCGGTTTGGTAATCAAAGTTTGGTAACGCGTCCACCCCACTTGCTGTGCAGTCGGTGAAAACTAATCCAGTAGTTGGACTGCTGGGCTGTAGATTTCCAGTTTCACCATTTGCTACCTGCCAAACCACAACATCATTTTCTTGCGCTGTATAGGAAGTGATGGCGCCACTTTGATTTACCGATAAACGATCAACCTTGCGTCCCTTATTTTCTTCATCGGCAGCAACTGCAAAAATTCGTTGTCGATCGATACTTGAATAAATCAACTTGCTATTGGATTTTAGTAACCCAGAAATTCCTAATTGAAATCCAAGATCACTCTCACCTAAGAACTCAATTTCATCAGGGCGAACCTTTAGTGCGGTTGCGAAATTTTCTCTGACCTGTTGGAGTAAAATTGCAAGCTCTCTTGAATTGGCATTTAACTTATTTGGATCAGCCCAACCCTTAGCAAAAGATTGATTTAATTGGGCCATTGCGGCAGGGTGTAGCACTCTTTCCTGCTGAAAATCGGCTGTGATGCGAACCACCATCTACCTCCAACCAGCTGCGTATGAGATTGCTAGGGCAGAAGGTTATCCTTAACCCTATGCGTATGGCTCACCGAAAATCCCTGATTCCACTGTTGGCATTAAGCCCACTGTTAGCCGGATGTGCGCAATCTGAAGTATCAGGACTGGGTTTTGAAGAGGGTATATCAAGCGTAAATGATCAATCACTTTCACTTTGGCAAGGTGCCTGGATCACTGCAGGTGTAGTTGGTTTAATTACTTTAATTTTGATTTTATGGCCAGTATTTTTTCACCGCAAGAAGGATGAAAGTTTCCCTAAGCAAACCCAGTACAACATTCCAGTTGAGGTTGCCTACACAGTTATCCCATTGATAATCGTGGCCGTTCTTTTCTACTTTACTGTTCAGCGAGAATCTAAAATTGTAAAGATCTCTCCAGATGCTCAAGTTTCACACTTTATTGATGTAGTTGGCTTCCAATGGTCTTGGCAGTTTAAGCACCGAAGTGCTGGTGAGTATAAGAGCGCCACTATTACGGGAACTCCTGCACAGCCACCAACCTTGGTTTTGCCACAGGGTGAGCGAGTTAGATTCACCTTAGATGCTAATGATGTAGTCCATGGTTTTTGGATTCCGGCATTCATGATTCAGATGCAGAACTTGCCTGGGGTGACAAATCAGTTGGAGTTCACCGCCAACAAATTAGGAACATATCCTGGACGTTGCAATATTTTGTGCGGGCGAAACCATGCTCAAATGTTGTTTTCAGTCAAAGTTGTAACCAAGGCTGAGTACCAAAAGTATTTGGAAGATTTAGTAGCCGAAGAGAAAGCAGTAACCTCATGACAACATACGCTCAGCGCCCGGCTCTCTCATCATCTGCTGCACCCGCGCCAACCTCAAAGGGAAAATTACTCGTTAAGTGGCTTACCTCAACTGATCATAAAACAATTGGCTACCTGTACTTAATTACATCATTCGCCTGGTTTTTAATTGGTGGCTTGCTTGCGCTCTTATTGCGTGGTGAATTAGCAAGACCTGGAATGCAATTTTTAAGCAATGAGCAGTACAACCAAATCTTTACTATGCACGGCACCATTATGTTGCTTATGTTTGCAACTCCACTATTTGTTGGTTTTGCAAATGTAATTATGCCGCTGCAAATTGGAGCAGCAGATGTAGCTTTCCCAAGATTAAACATGCTCTCTTACTGGCTGTATTTATTTGGTGGCACCATGGCGTTTATTGGATTTATCACTCCAGGGGGAGCGGCATCATTTGGATGGACCGCGTACGCACCATTATCTAACTCTCAATACTCGCCAGGAATTGGTGCAGATCTTTGGTTGATGGGCTTAGCAATTGGTGGTTTAGGAACAATTTTAGGCGGCGTTAACTTCGTGACCACAATTTTAACGATGCGAGCACCAGGTATGACGATGTTTAGAATGTCGATCTTCTCTTGGAATGTGCTCTTAACATCTATCTTGGTATTGATTGCATTTCCACCACTTGCAGCAGCGTTCTTAGCCTTGGAATCAGATCGTCTATTTGGTTCACATATATTTGATCCAGCAAATGGCGGAGCTATGTTGTGGCAACATCTATTTTGGTTTTTTGGCCACCCTGAGGTTTATATCTTGGCGCTACCATTTTTCGGTATTGCTACTGAGATTTTGCCGGTGTTTAGTCGCAAACCTATCTTTGGTTACAAAGGCTTAATTGCGGCAACCATTGCAATTGCTGCTCTTTCTGTTGCGGTATGGGCTCACCATATGTATGCCAGCGGACAAGTCCTTCTGCCCTTCTTCTCCTTTATGACATTTTTGATTGCGGTACCAACTGGAGTTAAGTTCTTTAACTGGATCGGCACGATGTGGCGCGGATCTGTCACATTTGAAACTCCAATGTTGTTTGTACTTGGCTTCTTAATTACATTCTTATTTGGTGGATTAACCGGTGTTATTTTGGCAAGCCCGCCACTTGATTTCGCAGTTTCTGCCTCCTACTTCGTTGTTGCACACTTTCATTATGTTTTGTTTGGAACTGTGGTATTTGCGATGTTTGCAGGGTTTTATTTCTGGTGGCCAAAATTCACCGGCAGAATGTTGGATGAAACCTTGGGCAAGATTCACTTCTGGACATTATTCTTTGGCTTCCACCTGACATTCTTAATTCAACACTGGCTTGGAATTAAAGGCTTTCCTCGTCGATATGCAGATTATTTAGCATCTGATGGCTTTACCTTTATGAATATGGTTTCCACAGTAGGTTCTGGCTTGCTAGCACTCTCTATGATTCCATTCTTCCTAAATATCTGGCAAGCACGGAATTCACCAATGGTTAATACCGATGATCCATGGGGTTATGGCTCATCTTTAGAGTGGGCAACATCTTGTCCACCACCACGACATAACTTCACCTCCATTCCACGAATTCGAAGTGAGCGGCCAGCTTTTGATCTGCACTATCCACACATGGCGCAGAAGGAAAAACATTAATGAAAACCAGCTGGGTTTTATTTGTTGGTCTGGCAATTTTCTATTTTGTCATGACCATTATTTACTGGCAGGTCGGTGGTGAGCCAGTAGGCATCACTGCAATTTTGCTAAGTGGTGGCTTGTCTTTAATCGTTGGTTTTTATCTTTGGTTTACCGCTCGCCGTCTGGGAAATGTTTTACCGGAAGATAACTTGCAGGGTGAGATTGCAGATTCAGCAGGTGAAATTGGTTTCTTCTCACCACACTCTTGGTGGCCGCTACCAGTTGCATTGTCAGCATGTGCAGTTGGTGTAGGTCTTTTGATTGGCTGGTGGTTGGTTCTAATTGCAGTTGGATCATTGATAATTTCAATACTTGGTCTAGTCCTACAGTATGAGCGCCCTTCAAACTCACTTCACTAATCATGAAAGAACGAGCTGAGATAGTAGATACTGGCATTCCGCTTTTCTACAAAGTTCAGATAGAAATCGAAGCTCCGGCGAAGAAAATTTTTGATTTTTTATCTAATCCAAATAACCATCTACTTATGGATGGCTCTGCCATGCTTCGAGGCAAAATTAAAGGACCAGATCGTCTATTTTTGGGGGCAAAGTTTGGCATGAAAATGCGCTATGGAATTCCATACATTATTACCAATCAAGTTATTGAGTACCAAGAGAATAAAGCGATCGCCTGGCAGCATTTCCTGCATAACGTTTGGCGGTATGAGATAGTGGAAATGACTGCAAATAAATGCCTTGTGATTGAAAGTTGGGATGGACGTAAGGCCATATGGAAATGGTGGATCGATGATTCTTATAAGTGGGTGCCAAAAGCTATGGCTAGAACGCTAGTTAAGCTAAAAGGATTGATATCTGGATGAGCTCGACCATTGCAACCGACTCTGAAATTGATCAGTTAGCAAAATCTGCTGTTGAGAATGCTCGAGAATTAATTGCAGAATCTGCACCAAATCTAAAAAGATATGACAGAGCCAGTCGGAAGAGATTCACAAGATTATTTAAAGATCCCAAAGCAATCTCTGTAACGGTGTCTCTTACCGATGAAGTGATGCGAATTTCTTCGTCGCGGGATGCTGTTCGAATCTTAAGGAAAGCGGCAAAAGATGCCACAGTTACCGGTTTTGGTTTGTTTAACACAACTGGTTTAAAACTAATTGCTTTGCTATCAAAATTATTGCCTAAACCTGTTTTATTCGCAGTTCACACCCAGGTCAAACTTTTGTCAAAGGGAATAATTCTGCCAGCTGAAAGCAAGCAACTTTCCAGGCAAATAAAGCGCAGAGCCAAAAAAGGAATTAGATTAAATATAAATGTTTTAGGTGAAGCGGTATTGGGTGAGAACGAGGCAGCTGAACGGTTTGAGCGGGTGCTAGGGATGATGGAGCGTGATGAGGTTAATTACGTATCGGTAAAGCTCTCTTCAGTGGTCAGCCAAATTATTGCACTTGATCGAGTCGGCACATTGGAGCGGGTGAGTGTTAAGTTGCGTGAGATTTATCGAAAATCGATTGCAACTAATACCTTCGTTAATCTGGATATGGAGGAGTTTCGAGATCTTCGTTTAACGGTTGACGCATTTAAGTTGGTGTTAGATGAAGGCGAGTTTAAGAATCTTTACGCAGGTTTAGTTTTACAAGCTTATCTGCCCGAATCCCACGAAGTTTTTGCCGAGTTGGTTGAGTGGTCAGTTGCCAGAAATAAGCAATCAGGTGGGGTAATAAAGATTAGGCTGGTCAAGGGTGCAAATCTTGCAATGGAAAAAGCTGAAGCAGAGTTGCATGGTTGGGTAGCAGCACCGTATCAATCAAAATCAGATGTGGATGCTAGTTATTCAAGGTTGTTAGATACAGCCCTTCGTCCTGAAAATGCTAAAGCGGTCAGAATTGGCGTAGCAAGCCACAATCTGTTTCATATCGCATTTGCACTCGAGATTGCTAAAAAGCGGAATGTAATGGAGCAGTTAGATCTAGAGATGCTTGAGGGAATGGCAAATCCTGAGGCGTTAGCAATTGCAAAAAGATCTTTGCGAATTCTGCTCTATGCACCCGTGACTAGAGGAAATGATTTTGCATCCGCAGTTGCCTATTTGGTTCGAAGGCTGGATGAAAATACTGCGCCAGAGAACTACCTAAGATCCTCATTTGAAATGGGTTCTGATCCAAGCAAGTTTGCTGAGCAATCAGAGAGATTTCTTCAAAGTGTTGCAGAGCGACATGACATTTCTACCAAGAGCATTCGTCATAAAACAGTTAAATTTGTAGTTGAAGATCAATTCGAAAATGCCCCAAATGCAGATCTAACCAAGGATTTGTTTGTTTCAAAGCTTGGCAAAGAGATAAAGAGAGTTTTAAGCCAAGATGTGACTGAGATACCAATTGTGATTGATGGAAAGCAAATCTTTGACCGTACGCAAATAGAGGGCAATGATCCATCTGATAATGATGAAGTTTGGTACAAGTACGCAGTTGCCAAAAGTGGAGATATCGATGCTGCGGTTAAAGTTGCCAAAAAATCTTGTTCTGAGTGGAATCTAAAGGGAGCAGAAAAGCGAGCTGAAGTTTTAAAGGAGTTTGGCCAGATTGCCCATGATGAAATGGAAGAGACAATTGCAATTATGTTGCGGGATGCCGGAAAGACAGTGGCTGAGGCAGATCCTGAGGTTTCCGAGGCAATTGATTTTGCTAATTACTACGCACTTTCTGCAATTTCTTTAGATCTAGAAAGAGAATCATCTCCTGTTGGAGTGGTTGTGGTTGTACCGCCATGGAATTTCCCATATGCGATTCCAACGGGTGGAATTTGTGCAGCACTTGCTGCTGGAAACTCAGTTATCTTTAAATCAGCACCTGAAACTGTTGCCACCTCTTGGCAATTAGTTAATCAATTATGGCGAGCTGGTGTACCAAAGGATGTGCTGCAATTTGTTTCTACAGAAGATAATGAGATTGGCAAAGCTTTAATTATTCACCAAGATGTAAATACGGTAATTCTCACTGGTGGCTATAACACCGCACTGATGTTTTCATCTTGGAAAAATGAGTTAAATCTCTTAGCTGAAACCAGTGGAAAAAATGCGATGATATTGACCGCCTGCTGCGATATTGATGTTGCAGTCAAAGATCTAGTTCAATCCGCCTTTGGCCATGCCGGACAAAAATGTTCAGCTGCGTCCTTGGCGATAGTTGAAAAAAGTATTTATGAGAACCCAAACTTCAAAAAGCAGTTAGTAGATGCAGTTACCTCACTTAAAGTTGGCGCTGGCTATAACCTCTCCACCACAGTTGGCCCAATAATTAAAACAGCAGAGAGTAATTTGCAAAAAGCGTTAACTAGATTAGATGAGGGAGAGGAGTGGTTGATTGAGCCAAAGCAATTAGATGATGCTGGATTGCTGTGGGCACCAGGGGTTAAATCTGGTGTTAAACCTGGCTCCTGGTCACATCTAAATGAGTGGTTTGGACCAGTACTTGCCATCATGGTTGCACCAGATTTAAAAACCGCAATCAGCTGGCAAAATGCCACAGATTTTGGATTAACCGCTGGAATTCAATCTTTAGATCCAGATGAGTGCCAAGAGTGGATTGAAAATGTTGAGGCGGGAAATTTATATGTTAATCGCGGGGTAACTGGCGCAATTGTTAATCGCCAACCATTTGGTGGCTGGAAAAAGAGCTCAGTTGGGGCAACTGCAAAGGCTGGCGGTGGTAATTATGTGGCTACTTTGCGTAATTGGAATCAGATGAAGCATTTTCTGCCCATGAAAGAGGCGGCAAATAAGATGCTTAAATCAGCCATCTCTCAAGCAATTGATGGATCTGGATTAGCAGTTGAGCAAAATATTCAAAGATATCGAAGATATAAAAAGGGATTTTTAGTTCGCATAGAGAGCGGCACAAGCAAAGATGAGTTAGATTTTCTAAATTGGCTAAAGACGGATTTAGGGATAATTACTAGATTAAGCAGTGACACTTTAATTCCAGGGCTTGCTAATCTGGTGGTTGAAACTGCCGAGGAGTTTGCAGTCCATGCCATGGAGTTTGATCGGGCTCGATGGTTATCAGCTGAGGTGCCACCAGTTTATGAGTTAATGAAAAATGGCATTACCTGTGATCGTCGGCCAATTACCTCTCGTGGCGATATTGAGATCTCAAGATGGTTTTTAGAGCAATCAGTTTCAATTACCCAACATAGATATGGAAATACCAACGCTGGCCCAAAGCCGAAGTGTGTTGGTTTAAAGTTTTAGTTAACGATTAATTAATGGGTCAACCATTGAAGCAATTAAGCTTGGTCTGCCGGTTAATCTCTCCTCATAATCTGCTGCCACAGTTGCTTTAAAGCCGGCATTTACAGCAAGGTATCTAATAGGTTCAATCTCCCAATTGCCAATTCTTTGATTAACAAATGGCAGATTGGGGATCTTTTGATTACTAATTGTCATCGCAAGAGTTTTAGCCACTAGGTAGGAGAGGGTGACACCATCTCCTACATATCCACCGATCTGGGCTTGGCCTTTTACCTGGTCATAATTTAGGAATGCTTGCCACCTTCTAGTTAACGCCACCGCACCACCCCAGCGGTACTCAAACTCAGCATCTTTTAATTGAGGAAACCAGGATTTGACCCTGCGCTCTAGCGCTTTGTGCATCCGATTATCAAGCTCACTGCGCTCTGAAAGACGGGAAAATAATTTATATCTAACTCCGCGCCCACCCAAAGCTATTCGATTATCAGCTGTGAATTGGGCGTAGGTGATGAGATGACAGGCCTCCTGCAGAGTTACGCGGTTAGAGTTTTTGATCTCCTTCATTAGAGATTCTGTAAGTGGCTTAGTGGCAACCATAAGTGAGTAGATAGGAATTTGTTTATTTCCCATCCACTTTCTTGGGGTGAAGGCTTCAGTTGCTCTAATCGATATCTGGCAACCAACCTCAAATCCATTTACGACTAACCGCTTATCTAAAATCTCATCAACTCTAGATTGCTCAAAGATTTCAACCCCCAGCTTTTCAAGTTGCTCAGCTAGTGATCTAGCTAATTTAAAGGGATTAAGTGCTGCGCAGTGGGGGGTGAAAAGTGATCCAATTACGGACGGGATATTTACTGCCTCTTGAGTTTGCTCCTTACCCAAAAACTTATGCTCATCATCTTGTGCAGATGAAATTCGCTTTAATTGAGCTAGATTTCTTGCGAAGAGAAGTGAGCCACCTTTTGCGTAATCAATCTGCCAATCATGTTGCTTTGCAATTTGCCCAATCTCATCAATAGCTGAGGTGATGGCACCTCTTAAATTACGATAACTTTCAATTCCATTCTCTCTAATTACTCTTTGGCTTGAGGTTGGATACTCCGCGGAGGCCCAGCCACCATTTCTGCCACTTGCGCCAAAGCCCACATACTCCGCCTCAAAGATTGCAATCTTAAGTTCAGGTTGAATTTGTTTAAGATGATAGGCACTCCACAAACCACTAAAGCCTGCGCCAATTATCGCCACATCAAAGGAATCATTACTACTGATTGATTTGCGGTAGGTAATCTTTTGATTACCCTGCCAAAGGGAGGTATTCACGCCTATAAGTATAGGTTTGGGATGAAAATATAAAACAAATAAATAATCCCCGCCCATTACAGGCGGGGATTAATGCTGTAACTCAAGGTAAAGTGCTACATCACACCGACTGCGAAAATCTTAACATAATCTTTTTCCACATTTATTAAATTACCGAGAAACCTAACTAACAAATTCATTATCTTTCGCCCTGTGTACCGCTGTAGCTCAGCGGATAGAGCGCTCCTCTGACTCAGGAGATGCTCGCAGGTTCAAATCCTGTCAGCGGTACACAATCTAAATGGCCCCATAGTTGGTCGTATGGGGCCATTTTCCTTACATATTTAACCGCTTCAGTTATTCCTTTTATCTTAAATTCAATTACTTACCAATACACTTAGGTAATGCCACTACGCGATCTTCATCCAACCGCAATCGAATTGGTCAAAACTGTTGAACTTCTACTGAATTTAAAGCGAGCGGATGAGATAACTACCGAGGAGGTTTTAAAGCAATCGGGTATCTCTAAAGGGTCGCTTTATCACCATTTTGCAGATCTTCCCGATTTGATTGAAACCACCTTAATTTATCGCTACTCAAAGTGGATTGATCTTTCCATCCAACGAATGAGTGAATTGCTTCATACAGCAAAGACTCCTAAAGCGTTAAAAGAGGCTTTGTTTCAAATAACCTTTGCCACTCAAAAAGACTCTTTAAAAAATATACGGATAGAACGAGCAAGAATTTTTGCCGAAGCCCAAAACAATCTACGATTATCTGACAAATTAATTGCAGAGACTGAGCGAATGACTACCTCACTGGAGGATCTTGTACGAGAGGTAATTGATCGAAAACTGTTTAAGCCGAATTTAAATGCCAGAGCAATTGCAGTATTTATACAAGCTTACACACTTGGTGTGTTGGTAAATGATTTCACAAACAACAAAGTTGGCTTTGAAGATTGGACTACCTTGATCAATCAAATAATTGGAGAGGTATTTATCAACGACTAAGAGGTCTCAATCGCAATTCGATCCACAGTAGTAGCATTGATAATTGTCGCAGAGTCCATGGGGATTGTAATAGCAATATCAGTATTTGTGGCAGGACTACCAGATACTGTTGCCACCGCTGTCACATCGGTAGCGCCTGTAATTGAAACTGCACCGGCTGATGTTGGGACAATGAATGAAACAAAGTTTTCTGTTTTGGTCTCATCAGTTCCCAATCTTTGCTGAGTACCACTTGCAAATAGTTTAACGGTCATAGTTTTTCCACCACATCCGGCATTATTTGTGGTTGCAGTTTGACTATCTGTATTTAGAATTCCAGTCACATTAATAGTAGCTACCCGAAAGACGGTAGTGGTTTCATACCATTGTTCATCTAATGAGGTAAGAATTGTGGTGTCACAGACAACAGTTACCTGGCTTCCTTGCGCAAACTCAACAGCACCTCCTGCACTTCGACCGCTAATGGTGATCGTGGCAGCTAGGGATGAACCTATGTATGGAATAAACAGAATTAAAAGAGCGCCAACAACAGCTCTTCTTTTAAAAATGTACTTCTCAGAAATCTCTGAAGCCAATTCGCCAAGGGGGGAGCGAGATCGCCTTTTACGCATAAATTCACCAATTCGGAGGGTAGTCCTGCTTTGAGTTTATAGACCCATAGTCTAGACTTGTGGTCTAGATATTTCAAGGAGGAGTGCTATGCCGGGATTAAATCTTGAGCGGGATCCACTGCGCAAAATTAGACTGCTTAATAGTCGTACTTCAAAGATGGTTTTTGGTGCGGCCGTTTTATTAGCTCTGCCCTTAATCGGAACAACGCTTGCGGCGTCTATTTCTATAAATTCAAATAATAGTAACACTATTCAGTTTGGACAGGGAGTTGTGCAGGCAACAGCGTGTGATCAGGATGTTACCGTTGCGGCAACTACAAGTTTTGCAAATGCTTCTGGAGCTGGTTCTTTTAATGTGGACACTATTACTCTCTCGGGAATTAGTGCAGATTGTGCCTTAAAAACTTTTTTAGTTAGGGCTTATGACACGACAACTGCTACTCCCTCGACAATAGCAAGCAGCAGCCCTACAACAGCCTTAACATTTGTTGCTGGTTCTCCAACATTTTGTACCATTGGATCGCAAAATTTCACCACTTATTCATGCACAGGATCTGGACCCTACTCCATAGCAATCAAGGTTCCAGTGACTTTAAGCGCAGCATCTGTTTATAAATTTACGCTAGAAACTTCCTGATCTTAAGTAAGTAGTATGAAAACTGCTGAACTCTCCAATCTGCTTGGCGCACCCATAAATTGGCAGGAACCTTATTTCACCAAACGGGATGCAATGGCTTTAATAACTGTTACAAGCAAAAATATTGAAAAAAGCGTTTTGATCTCACCTAGAGGGTTGATGCAGGTCGATGGTGACAACTATGTATTGGCGCCAAAAGAGAGAGGAAAGAGCAAGCGTTCAGCTGCTGTGAGGATTCTGGCAAGGACATTCCAGTTCACCTCTTGGAGCTTGCTAGCGGTACTAAGCCTGTCAGCGGTTATGTTAGTAACTAATGTTGCTCAAGCAAGAGTTGTTTTAACTGACTCTATGTCTCCTGAAATTATGCCAGGGGATGTCGTTATTGCAGTTGGAACTAATTGGAAAAACCCAAAGGTGGGCGATGTTGTTATTTATACCGGTAAGAAATTTGATGGCACACCTGTTGCCTCATTCACTCATAGAGTAATCGGCGGCGATCAAACTTCAGGCTTTGTTGTTAAAGGTGATAAAAATGAGAGTCCGGATGTGCAAAAACCGGTTTTAAGTGAAATTGAAGCAGTAATGCTATTTACCATCCCATCTCTTGGTTTACTGCTTACCCCACAAAGCCTGACTTTATTGCTCTTTACCTTCTTTGGCCTCTGGTTAATTTTTGATGCCTTTCGAATGGGTAGTAGATGATTCCAAAGGAGTGGGAGGGCAGCAATTACTATCAAGTGCTTGGTGTTTCACCTTCAGCAAGTTTTAGCCAAATAAAAGCTGCTTATCGCCAGTTAGCCCAGCAACTACATCCTGACAGAAATCAAGGCCAGATTGGTCCAACTGAGTTTCAGCAACTTTCCCAAGCTTATAAAGTTCTTAGCAAGGAAAAAAGTAGAGCTTTATATGATGATTATTTGTTTGGCGCTACCCAAATTCCAATTAGAGAACCTGAACCAAAGCAATCATTCCTAACAAAGTATCGAGAGCTTCTAATCCGCGCTGCAGTAATTATTTCACTGCTTGTTTTGGTGGCTAAACTTGGCTTTTTCTCACCTAAGCAAATTGTTTTGCAAAATAATTCAGCAAAAATTAATCCAGAGATTGTTTTTGGTAAAGATGGCGCTGATGGTAAAGATGGCAAGAATGGCTTAAATGGCAAAGATGGTGTCGATGGTATGCCAGGTGCAATAGGCCCTGCTGGATTAAATGGTCAGCCAGGAAAAGATGGTTCGCCAGGAGCTAATGGAGCATCGGGTGCTGCAGGCGCACAAGGACTTGCTGGGCTTGCCGGGCAAAGTGTCACCGTTACTTCAATTTCAACAAGTGATGCCAGCAAATGTTCTGGCTTGGGAGGAGTTTTATTAACAGGCAGTAGTGGCAGTTTTCAAGTTTGCAATGGAAGTGCTGGCTCTGGTTCATCTGGAAGTTATGGCACAGGGCAATTTCAGTTAAGTGCTTGCGATACATCTATTTCTATGTCACTTAAAACTTCATTTGATGGCAGCTATTTCAAAATGAGCGCAATAGAATTATCTAATCTTTCAGACGAATGTAATGGCAAAGTGATTAATTTAGTTTTAAAAGTTGTTAAATCCTCTGACACACCAGCAACTACCTATACAACTGGAGATGCCATTGAATGTGTAAAAACCTTTACTGGGTTAAGTGCAGGAGCTGATGCAAATACGGTCAGAATCAGTGATTCAACTGCAGTGTGTAGGTCATTTTATAATTCAAAAATTTTCAGCCTTTCTGATATCTACGCATTAGATATCAGCAGCCAAGCCGCTGGACTTGCAATCCAAATCGCCTCATAGGAGACATCATGAGTAAAGAGATAGAAGCAATATCAATCGGTAAGGATGTTGAGCCAATTACCGAAACACAACCACCTCTGGTAATTGACCTGCCTGAGGGTCAAAAGATGGTGGTTGGAAAGCTTGATCCAGATACGGTCATTGAGGTTGCTACCTGGCGTGGCACTGGCCGTCCTGATTCAAGAACAAATCGCTTGATGCTTGGTGTTACTTCAAACTCAACCCGCTCAATTGAAAATCAAGCAGAACAATCGCCAGTTAATCAATCAATTAAAAACTCAAGTAATGAATCATCGCATCAAATTAATACCGGCATTCAGTACTCATATGCGGCAAGTACTACTACAGATGAGCAGATAAAACAGATCCAGGGTGAAAAAAATGAGAAAAAATCTCTCGTAAAGCTTTTACTAACTGTCCTAATTGCTATTGGGGTAATTGCGCTAGCCATTGGTCCAGTAGGAATTCGATTTGCTCATCCAAGAGATGGCATAGGAACATTTGCTGGCTCTGCCAGTAGTTCAATTGCTGTGGTAATACCAATTAAGGAGCCCAAAGTTGGGATGAATGTAATAACTGAGATTAAAAATAGACAAGAAGGTCCTATTTTGGGAGCAATCTCAGTTGCAAGTAATGATGATCTTTTAATCTCAACAGAAAAGAACTCCTTTCAGGTGAAAAGTGATGATTTGCATGGCAGGGTAGTGGCAGTACTTCCATTTATGGGGCTGATTACAAATTTCTTTAACAATGGCTAAAAAACCTAAAATAGTTCAAGCAATATTACTTGCCTGCGCACTAATTACCTCACTTAATGTTGCGATCCCGACACCAGCTAAAGCTGCGGCAGATTGTGGTGTAACCGGAATTACAAGTGGCAATAAGGTTTATTACATATTTAAAAATGTCGGTGTTTGTGAATGGACCAGGCCTGCCGGAGTGACATCTGCTGAATATTTGCTAGTTGGTGGCGGCGGCGGTGGTGGTGGTGGACGTGGTGGCGGCGGCGGTGGTGGTGGAGTA
>Ga0208787_1000217_pt1 | contig 29158 bp, 24 predicted proteins | sample Wag4_2014_7_11_FD_187362 | JGI IMG/M metagenome (GOLD analysis project Ga0208787, IMG submission 187362) | Fresh water microbial communities from Ohio, USA - Utica-2 Time Series HT 2014_7_11 (SPAdes) (version 2) | ecosystem: Environmental > Aquatic > Freshwater > Water tank | place: USA: Ohio...
TTGGAAGCCCACCTCGTATCAAAATCAACGCAATATTGCACCATCAAGTTTGTTTGGCATACTGAAAATGCCTTTTTGGAAATCATCAATGCTGCAGGGCAAATCCCCCTGCCACCATATATAAAGAGAGAAGTAACCGAAAATGATAAATTAAGATATCAGACCGTTTATGCGCATCACAATGGATCTGTTGCGGCGCCAACTGCAGGCCTTCATTTCAATGAACAATTAATGAAAAAGCTACATGCGGCGGGAATAAACGCATCATTTCTAACCCTGCATGTGGGCGCAGGTACTTTCAGGCCTGTTTCAGCTGATACAATCGCAGGCCATGAGATGCACGAGGAGCATTTTGAAGTTGACATTGAAGCTTTGCAGGTACTAACCGATGAAACCAATAAAATTATTCCTGTTGGCACCACCAGCATGCGCACCCTTGAAAGCCTTTACTGGATTGGAGTCAAACTACTTAAGTCTGGTAAACTCACCAACCAACAGTTATTCACACTGAGTCAATGGGAGGATGGCACATTGTCAAAGCAGTCTCCTCCACCGAGGTCAACAGTTTTCAAATGGCTTAAAGCCCAATTATTGGCCAAAGGAAGTACAAAACTGAGGGGTAAAACCGGAATATGCATAGTTCCGGGCTATCAGTTCAGGGTTTGTGATGGACTGATTACAAACTTTCATCAGCCTCGATCAACATTACTCTTGCTCATTGCAGCAATGGTAGGCGATAAATGGAAACATATTTACGAGACAGCACTTGCCAGTGATTACAGATTTCTGAGCTACGGTGACGGATGCCTGATTATGTTGCCGGATTAATCACTTTCAATGGCAAAGAAATGGTAAACTGACTTCCGGATCCTTGTTTACTCGTAACTTCTATGGTTCCTTCATGGGCTTCCACCATCTTGCGGGTATAATTGAGTCCCAAGCCAAAACCCTTGACATTGTGAACATCACCTGTATGTGCCCTATAAAACTTGTCAAAGATCCGGGTCAGGGTTTCCTTGCTCATACCGATTCCATTATCTTTTACAGTAACAACTATCTTGTTTTTCCTATTGAAAGTGGTTACTTCAAGTTCCGGAGCAACGTCTTCCCGGGCATATTTGAGTGCATTATCAAAAAGGTTGCTGATCATATTCACAAAATGAACGGGATGCCCAACAACAAGATCTTGCTCAGCATCCATCCTGTAAATTACTTTTGCACCCTTCTCTGCAACTTGCAGGGCAAATTTCCCTTCAATCTTCTGAAGAACTTCATGTACATGCAGATCCTGCTTGTCTTTCAGAACCTGATTGATATCCAGTTGGGCAGCCTGTAATATCTGTTCCACCTGTGTATTCATCCTTGCATTTTCAGTTTTGATAACCTGACCTATTGCCAGTAACTGCTCCCTGTTTCCAATGATCTTTTCATTCTTAAGTGTATCCACCGCAATGGAAATGGTTGCAAGGGGAGTTCGCAGTTCATGGGTCATGTTGTTGATGAAATCTGTCTTCATCTCACTCAGTTTTTTCTGGGTTAAGATGGTTCTAATCGTAACATAAAATGCAGCAATGATTACCAGTGTGAAAAAGATTGAAACACCGATCATCCAGCCTACAGACTGCATCACAAAATCGTTCATGTCATAAGTAATCATTACCAAACGTTCATCCGGATTGAGCGTCAGAGTCTCGTCTCCGCTTAGGTCAACCAAGGGCCAGTTTGTTATGGTATAGTTTACAGAATCCTTTGTTGCCAGATCATAATGCTTTTCGAATTCTGGCGATGACATATCCACACCGGTGGAATTGGCATTGGAAAAAACTGCAAACTGAAACTTTGCTCCTTTAAGCCCGTTATCTTCAAAAGACTTTTCAATACGCTTGTTGATATCTTCAACAGAAAACTGATCAGACAGTGAATGGTTAGAAAGCATTTCCCTGATTTGCTCCTGCCCCCCCTGCGGTAACACATCTGCCGGCAAACTAGGTGTGTACTGCATTTTCTCTTCCACAAGCGCTTCAACAACTTCATACTCAACCACCCCCACCAAATCAGCTATCCTATCTTGTTGAATTTTTATACTATTTTTCAACCAGGAAAATTGGATGACAATAATCCCAATAAGGGAGATAGTAATCAACACTGTAATAAGTGAGAATAGTTTTTTCATTGAATAACAAAAATAAGCGGGGTTCTAGTCAAAAAATCCGAAAAAGCTAGTATTTAACGCAGGATTAAGATTAATATTGGGTATATTAGAACATGCAAACCGTGGAAAAGGGCACATTACTGATTGCTGAGCCATTTTTGCAGGATGTCAACTTCCAGCGTTCAGTTATTTTGGTATGCGAGCATGATCTGGAAGGCACATTTGGAATTACCATCAATAAGGATACTGGAGATCCACTTGGTTATTACCTAGAAGATTCAGATGAAAGCTTTTTGCCCCTGTTTGATGGTGGTCCAGTTGCGCGTGACCAGCTGCATTTTCTTCACATGGTACCAGATCTTATACCTGGGGGGGTACACATCATAGATGGAATATACTGGGGAGGAGATTTTGAAACCACGACTGCCCTCATCCGTAAAAGGGCTATTAATGAGGATGAGATCCGGTTTTTTTTAGGTTATTCCGGATGGGAACCACACCAGCTTGATGAAGAACTGAAAGAGAAAAGCTGGCTTTGCATTTCAGGAAATACCTCCCTTGTTTTTAACAAAGATTTAAAATCAATTTGGAAAGAGGCTGTAAGGGAATTGGGAAACGATTATCTACCTATGATTAATTACCCCTTGGATCCCTCATTCAACTGAGTCTTTTACCCGAAAGGCCAGCAGTATAATTAAAAACCCAAGCAGTGCTAAAATCCACAAAGACAAGCGCAACCCTGTTTCCTCGGCTACAAAACCAATAAACGGCGGACCTAGCAAAAAGCCTGTAAACCCTACACTGCTTACAGCCGCAAGAGATGCCGAGGGCGACATGGACCTGTTTTTGGCTGCAAGCATGTATACAATTGGAAAGACTGAGGAAACACCCAATCCAACAAGCGCAAATCCACCTATCACAAACCATTTTACCGGAAAAACCAATGCCAGAAATATACCGGATAAAATCAGTAAGCCGTTTATCCTAAGCAACTGCGAATGGCTCAGAAACTGCAATAACCTGTCGCCGGCAAACCTTCCCAGCGTCATACACAATGCAAAAGCTGTATATCCTGCTGTACTGGAAGTATGCATGGCTTGAATAACCTGCCTGTAATAAAGTGAACTCCAGTCTGCCATGGCTCCTTCAGACATGGCCACGCAAAAACAGATCAATCCGAGCAATACCAATCCCTTTCCAGGCAAAACAAACACGCGCTGCTTTTCTCCTGTTTCAGCAGTATCTGCAACCAAAAAAACATAAAAAAACAAAGCTGCAGCGGCGGCAGCAAAACCTATCAATGCAAAATGCTCATTGGCAGCAATTTCAAGGTTCATCATTAAGCCGCTGACTGCAGCAGCGGCAAACGCACCAAGGCCCCACATGGCATGCAGACTGGAAAGTATCGTTTTTCCAATGATCTGTTGTATGGCAAGCCCCTGCGCATTCATGGCTATATTGGCCAAGTTACCTAACATACCAAAAATAAAAAGTGATATAGCCAATATCTCCAGATTTTCTGATAATCCTGTTGCGAACAAAAAGAATCCGTATAATACGAGAACAATAGCACTTACTTGCCTGCTACCCCACCGTTGTACCAGCCAACCAGAGGCAGGCAAGGCTGTAAGGGCACCAAGGGGCAACATGAATAAAACACCTCCCAGTTCAGCTTCACTTAGACTGAACCGGTCTTTCACATCCGGAATCCTTGAAGCCCAGGTGGAAAATACCATACCAAGAAAGAAGAAATAAACTGATATAGCCGGCCTGCGCATTGATTGTTGCTTCAACTCTTCGTTACTTTTAAAAAACGAAATTAAACGAAAGGAACAACTTTCAGTACCATGTTTTATATTCGAACTAAATTACCAAACGTGATAAAAAGATATATTTTTCTGATTGGCGCTGGTTTCCTCTTCTCGCAATGCAAAAAAGAATCCAGCGGAGGTGGCACACCAGAAACCACTCCTTCTGTTTTTGTAGCAGACGTAAAACAACCTGAGGGTAACAACGGCAACAATAAGATGAACTTTACAATCACCTTAAGCGCAGCATCAGCAAAAGAAGTCAGCTTTAAGATTGTTACCAAAGAGGTCTTTGCAAAAAGTAATGAAGACTTTACCGCAGTTGATCAACGCATCACTTTTGTAGCAGGAGAAACAACCAAATCACTCTCGGTGGATATTGTTGCCGATGACATCAAGGAAGGGACAGACGACTTTCAGCTTTTCATTTCAGAACCTGTCAACTGTATTGTACCAAGTCCGTTTGCAACAGGCACCATCGAAAACGACGACTCCAAAATACCTGTAAATGAAGCTGGATACACAACGCCTACAAGCTATGCAGGTAGAACCCTGGTGTGGGCTGATGAGTTTGAAGGGAGCGGATTAAACACAACCAACTGGAATTACGACGTTGGCGATGGCTGTGCCAGGAACAATTGTGGATGGGGGAATAATGAATTGGAATTCTATACAGAAGGAGATAACCTCATTTTTTCTAATGGAAAAATGATTATTGAAGCCAGAAAAGAAAGCAGGGGTGGGAAAAATTACACTTCAAGCCGACTGACAACAATGGGTAAAAAATCGTTCAAGTTCGGCAGAATTGATATTAGGGCAAAACTACCTAAAGGGCAAGGAATTTGGCCTGCACTCTGGATGCTTGGCGATAACTTCCCTACTGCCGGATGGCCAACATGTGGCGAAATTGATATCATGGAGTTCCTGGGTCATGACCTAACAAAAGTCTATTCTACAATTCATTTCAAATCAGGCAATAATCCGAGAAATATTTCTAAATCCTTTATCAATAATACTCCCCTGCCTGATGAGTTCCATGTTTACTCCCTTATCTGGGAAGCAGATAAAATGCGCATGTTGATTGACGACAAGCTTATTGGTGAATTTTTAGCCAGCGAACTTGGGGGAGCCACGAATCCCTTTAATGACAAATTCTTCTTCCTTTTTAATGTGGCAGTAGGTGGAAACTGGCCTGGTTCACCCAATACAACCACTTATTTTCCACAGTGGATGTTTATTGACTATGTAAGGGTTTTCCAGTAAAGACATGAAAAAAGGGACCAAATGGTCCCTTTTGAATTTATTTCCGTTAGAGTCAAACAGCTGTTGCTCCCTCCAACAAAACAGTGACTTTGTTGTTGAATACTTCTATGAAGCCGCCCCTCACTGAATAGGAAGAACTGCTTTTACCTGATTTATCCAAGAGGATTTTTACAACCCCATTTCCCAGGGCACTGACCAAAGGTGCATGTTTTTCAAGCACTTCAAAGGAACCCTCAACACCAGGCAACTGAATACCATAAGCATCACCTGCAAAGAGTTTTTTCTCGGGGGTAAGTATTTCAATCTGCATTTCCTGAATGTGTTTTAATTAACCTTTGGCAGCAGCCATCATTTTCTTACCCTTTTCAATAGCATCTTCAATGGTACCAACCAGGTTGAATGCTGCTTCAGGATACTCATCCACCTCACCATCCATGATCATGTTGAATCCGCGAATGGTATCATTGATGTCAACAAATACACCCTTCAGACCGGTGAACTGCTCAGCCACATGGAATGGCTGACTGAGGAATCGTTGAACCCTTCTGCTCGTGAAACCGTCAGTTTGTCCTCGTCACTCAATTCATCCATACCAAGAATAGCGATGATATCCTGTAGTTCCTTGTAACGCTGTAATATCAGTTTTACCCTATTGGCACAATTATAATGCGCTTCGCCTACAATCATCGGAGTAAGAATCCTGGATGTTGAATCCAGTGGATCAACGGCAGGATAGATACCAAGGTCAGCAATTTTACGACTCAATACAGTTGTTGCATCAAGGTGCGCAAATGTTGTTGCCGGAGCTGGATCGGTAAGGTCATCCGCAGGCACATATACTGCCTGAACCGAAGTGATGGAACCATTCCTTGTTGAAGTAATCCGCTCCTGCATCAGACCCATCTCAGTTGCCAATGTAGGTTGGTATCCTACAGCAGATGGCATCCTTCCTAAAAGCGCAGATACTTCAGATCCTGCTTGGGTGAAACGGAAGATGTTATCCACAAAGAAAAGAATATCCTTACCTTTCCCCTCACCATCCCCATCACGGAAATATTCTGCAATTGTAAGTCCACTAAGCGCAACCCTTGCACGGGCTCCAGGAGGCTCATTCATCTGTCCGAAAACAAATGTAGCTTTTGAATCCTTCAGCCCTTCCATATCCACTTTATCAAGGTCCCATCCACCTTCTTCCATGCTGTGCTTGAAATCATCACCATATTTCATGATGCCTGCCTCAATCATCTCTCTCAACAGATCGTTCCCTTCACGGGTACGCTCACCAACACCAGCAAATACTGAAAGACCACCATAACCTTTGGCAATATTGTTGATAAGCTCTTGAATCAAAACAGTCTTACCTACACCCGCACCACCAAAAAGTCCGATTTTACCACCCTTGGCATAAGGCTCAATCAAATCAATAACTTTAATACCAGTGTAAAGAATTTCAGTTGCCGTACTCAAGTCCTCAAATTTCGGAGGTTTAGCATGGATAGCCCTTCCATTCTGCTTGGATACTGCTGGTAATCCATCAATTGGATCACCGGTAACATTGAAAAGACGCCCGTTGATGGCATCACCTGTTGGCATGGATATTGGCCTGCCAGTATCCGTTACAGCAGTTCCTCTTACAAGGCCTTCTGTACCATCCATGGCAACGCAACGCACACTATCTTCACCAAGGTGCTGCTGAACTTCAAGCACAAGCTTGTCGCCGTTTTCACGCTGCAATTCAAGGGCATTGTAGATCTCAGGAAGCTGTCCGTTGAAATGAACGTCAACAACGGCACCGATTACCTGTTTTATTTTACCTGTATTTGACATGTTTATTGTTTGAAATGGATTAATGTCGATTTCAGGCCGCAAAGGTAAGCAGGAAGCACGGATTGGAAAAATCAGCAGGCAATTTTTTTCAGGAATACCGCTGTTTACTGCAACTGTACATAAAGAAGGGCTGCCAGAATGGCGCCTGCAAGGGGACCGATTACCGGTATTGGGGCATATTTCCAGTCACTTCCACCCTTTTGTTTGATTGGTAGGAGCGCATGAATGATTCGGGGACCCAAATCCCTGGCGGGGTTAATGGAATATCCTGTTGGACCACCCATGCTTAATCCGATACCTAAAACGAGGAGGGCAACAGGAAGGGCATCTAGTGCTCCCAATTTCATTTCTCCTTTTTGAATATGAAGGATGGCAAACATGAATATGAATGTGGCAATCGTTTCCGTAATAAAGTTGTTGACGGGTTTCCTGATGGCTGGCCCGGTAGAAAAAACAGCAAGGATAACTTCTTTATCTGTTGTTTCGGAAAAATGATCCCGATATGTCAACCATGTTAGTATTGAGCCGATAAATGCCCCCAGAAATTGGGCCAGTACGTATGATGGAACAAGCTCCCAACTGAATTTTCCTGCCACTGCCAATCCTACAGTTACTGCAGGATTCAAATGCGCACCACTGTCTTCAGCAGAGATATAAACACCAACAAATACTGCTACAGCCCAGGCGAGCGCAATGACAATCAGGCCTGAATTGTTTCCTTTTGTACGGGCAAGCAAAACATTGGCAACCACTCCTGACCCAAGGGTGATTAAAACAGCTGTACCGGCAACTTCAGCAACAAATGGTGTCATGGCAAACAAATTTTAACCAATTTAATTAATTTTCCAACAATATATTAACTGCCAGGTAGCCGCCAGCCAATTCATGAAAAGATTTCACCTGATGGCTAATCCAAGCATCATTTTCATGGAGCAGCCCTGCCATCAGCTGTGCTACAGGCAATGCGGCTGCAATGGCCTTTTCTGCATCCAGAAAAAGCAACCTTGATCTTCTTGCCAAAATATCCTCTACCGTCATAGCCATTTCTTCCCTTACAGACCAGATGATTTCAGCCTTGCAGTATGGATGCCCTTCTGCGATTGGGATTCCAAGTTCCGGATCCTGCTCAATAAGCTTTAAGATATAAACGGCATCTGTGCCATAAGCAGAAAATCTTTCTCCGTAGTTAACGAAATCGGTTGAGCCATGAAGCTTTAACTTTCTTGTTCTGCACTTTATTATTGGTAGCTTGGCCACAAAAGCTGCATTATTTACCGCATCCTTAGCCATTTTTCGGTAAGTAGTCCACTTCCCCCCAGTAATAGTTATTAGATTACTACCGGAAACGAAAATAGTATGATCACGGGATGCCATTGCAGTGCTTCCATTGTTTGAAGTCTTTACCAATGGCCTCAAACCGGCAAAAACCGATCGTATATCAGCATAGGTGATTGGTTTCTGACTATATGCATTAAACTGACCAACGATGAAATCGATTTCTGATTTCAGTGCCACCGGCTCCTCCCTAATCTCATTTAAGGGTGTGTCCGTAGTACCTATAACAATGGATTCCTGCCAAGGTAACGCAAACAATACCCTGCCATCTTTGGTTTTTGGTATCATAAGGGCCTGATTACCTGGAAAAAATGCCTTTCCAACAACCAAATGAACACCCTGTGAGGGCATGACAGCAGCTGGTGAATCCTGATCATCCATATCCAATATGCTGTCCACAAAAACACCTGTGGCATTGATTACAACCCGTGATTTAATGTTATACTGTAAATCCCTGAGTTCATCTTGTGCTGTTACGCCGCAGACCTTGCCGTCAACTTTTATAAGTGCTGAAACGTTCATGTAATTTAACAAAACAGCTCCCTGATCGTGAGCAGTCAATGCGAGTGCGATGGCCAGCCTTGCATCATCAAACTGTCCGTCTAGATATGCAATTCCTCCTCTCAATCCCTCACTTTTCAAAAGGGGGATTCCAGCTAAAACTGTTTTCTTCCCCAATATTTTAGTCCTGCCCAGACTGAGTTTACCAGAAAGCAGGTCATAAAGTGCCAGTCCGATGCCGTAAAACCATTTGTCAAAGAAACTGTACGCGGGTATTATAAATTGCTGAATACGCGTAAGATGCGGTGCATTGGAAAGTAAAAAACCACGCTCTCTGAGCGCTTCAACAACCAATTTGATATTTCCCTGTGCCAGGTACCTCACCCCACCGTGAACCAGTTTGGTACTGCGGCTTGAAGTACCTTTGGCAAAATCTCCCTTTTCGATCAGCAATACCCTGAACCCCCTTTGTGCGGCATCAACAGCAATGCCCAACCCTGTTGCACCACCTCCAATAACGATGATATCCCAGACGGGCACTTTACCCAGGGCTTCAATAGCATGATTTCTATTCAACTGTATATTTTGTAATTTTACACTTCAGTTATGAGGCAGACCATGCGAGTACAGCCTTCACCGCCCTGCTCCATGCATGTAACCTTTCATTTACCGCTGCTTTTTCCATCTCAGGCTGAAAATCCCCTGACACCTTCCATTGAGCAGAAATCTCTTCAACAGAACCCCAAAAACCTACAGCAAGTCCTGCAAGGTAGGCAGCACCCAATGCAGTTGTTTCAATAACTTCCGGCCTCAATACCCTTACAGACAGTATATCGCTCTGAAACTGCATCATCAGGTCATTGACAGTTGCGCCACCGTCAACACGCAGTTCAGCAATGGAAATTCCAGAATCAGACTCCATAGCTTTAAGTACATCATAAGTCTGGTAAGCAATACTCTCCAGGGTTGCCCTGGCAATATGCGCATCAGTAGTACCTCTTGTTATTCCAAAAACTGTTCCCCTGGCATAAGGATTCCAATGGGGTGCCCCCAATCCTGAAAACGCGGGAACCACTACTACACCATCTGTATGAGGTACAGATGCGGCCAAAGCCTGAACATCAGCAGAACTCCGGATAATTTTCAATCCGTCGCGCAGCCACTGAACAGCAGCTCCGGCAATGAAAACACTGCCTTCCAGGGCATAGTTGGTAACCCCATTGATTTGCCAGGCTACCGTTGTGAGCAGTTTGTTGGCTGAAGCAACTGCCTGGGTGCCTGTATTCATCAACATAAAACAGCCGGTTCCATAGGTGTTTTTCACCATCCCTTCCTTTATACACATTTGTCCGAATAAAGCCGACTGCTGATCGCCTGCCATTCCGGCAACAGGCACTTCAGACATGCCAATAGCCGAAGCATAGCCATACACTACACTGTTTCCCCTTACTTCAGGCAATACAGATACCGGGATGCCGAGTAAGTCAAGCAGGGTTTCGTCCCACTGGAGACTGTGCAGATTAAACATCATTGTCCTGGATGCATTGCTTACATCAGTTGCATGTACTTTGCCCTCAGTAAGTTTCCAGAGTAGCCAAGTGTCAATTGTTCCAAAAGCAAGCTCTCCGCGTTCTGCTCGTTCACGGACTCCCGGAACATGATCGAGGATCCACTTGAGCTTCGTACCAGAGAAATAGGCATCGAGAACCAATCCGGTCTTATTTTTAATCATTTCGGCATGCCCTTCTGCCCTCAATTTATCACAATATGCTGCAGTACGCCTGTCTTGCCAGACTATTGCTCTGTAAACAGGCTCCCCAGTATTGCGGTCCCATACCACTGTGGTTTCCCGCTGGTTGGTTATGCCAATTGCAGCAAGTTGACCGGCACCAACAGCCAGCTTTAACATGACTTCCTTTGCAACGGTAGCCTGAGAAACCCAGATTTCCAAAGGGTCATGCTCCACCCAACCAGGTTCAGGAAAATACTGGGTAAATTCCTTTTGGGCTGTAGCGCAAATATTTCCCACATGATCAAATAAGATTGCCCGGGAGCTGGTGGTACCCTGATCAAGGGCCAAAATGTATGACATAAGTTTGAGTTGTGATTTCCACTTTCAAGATATTGATTAATAAGATGATCCGGCTACAACAACTGAAAAAATTATTTTAACTGCTTTTAACACCAGGCTAAAATTTCTCCTCATCCATGTGGGAACCACCAAGCTTTATTATCTTGCACCTGATGGATAATTTTGTTGTTTCAGCCAGAAAATACAGACCGCAGCATTTTTCCACGGTAGTGGGTCAGTCTCATATCACCACCACGTTAAAAAACGCCATTCAGCAGCATCACCTGGCACATGCATTTCTTTTTTGCGGCCCGCGGGGTGTGGGTAAAACAACATGTGCAAGGATTCTTGCAAAAACAATCAACTGTGAAAACCTGGGCCAAGATGGTGAAGCTTGCGACAAATGCAGTTCCTGCCTGTCTTTCAACCACGGGAACTCCTTCAATGTGCATGAACTTGACGCAGCGAGTAACAACTCTGTGGATGATATCAGGGAACTCATAGAACAGGTCAGGTTTTCACCTCAGGCCGGCAAGTACAAAGTATACATCATTGATGAGGTGCATATGCTCAGTGCCGCGGCATTCAATGCTTTTCTGAAAACATTGGAAGAACCACCGGCACATGCCATCTTTATCCTAGCCACCACTGAAAAGCACAAAATCCTGCCTACCATCCTTTCCAGGTGTCAGATATTTGACTTCAAAAGGATAACCCCAACCGATATTGCGGAACACCTGCAGGAGATCACCATCAAGGAAAATATCCAGGCAGAGCCAGAAGGGCTTCAGGTAATTGCACAAAAAAGCGATGGTTGCATGCGGGATGCATTGAGTATTCTGGATAAAATTGTGAGCTTCACAAACGGACAACTCTCCTACACGAACACACTTGAACACCTGAACCTGCTGGATGAAGACTATTTTTTCAAACTGCTCGATATGCTCTTCAATGAAGACCTGCCGGCCGTTTTGAATCTTTATGACGAAATCGACCAAAAAGGGTTTGAAGGAGATATGTTTTTGAACAACCTTTCTGAGTTTTTCAGAAACCTCCTCGTAAGCAGAGACCCCAGGTCACTACCGCTGCTGCAGGTTGTTGATGGATTTAAAAAGAAATACATCTCAAAAGCAGCTGATATTCCTGCCGCTTTCATGATTGGTGCGCTAAACGTACTCAACGAAGCAGAAATGGGCTTTAAACAAGCCCGTAACAAAAAGCTGCATGTGGAATTCCACCTGATCAGACTCACACACCTCAAACAAGCCGTAGAATTTGTTGCTGATGGCGATTCTGGTAAAAAAAAACGACTTGAGGGCTTAAAACCAGTAACATTCAGACCAATGGCAATCCGTTCCAAAGAAAAATCGGAAGCCAAACTCTATATTCATGAAGAGCCTCAGAAACAGATACCGGGTCTCACCAACAAACCCGTTGAATCAAAGCCTGCCTCACACATGCCAACATCATTGCCATCCAGGATGAAGCAGGAAACTCAGTCGCAGCCTGCTATACCGGTTGCAGGCGGACTGGGTTCGCTGAAAAAAATCAGGGAGCAGATTCAAAACAGGAAAAACGAACAAGAGCTTCCGGAACAACTGTCTCAGGATAAACTGGAAACAGTATGGCTTGAGTTTCAGGAAAAATTGGCAGAAAACAACCAAGTTACCAGTCATTCCAATTTCAGGATGGCCACAATTAATATTGTTGATGATTTGATTTTCGAAATAAAAGTTGGCTCCAAAATACAACTTCAATTTATAGAAGCAGAAAGAACCCTGCTGCTCATGCACGTGCAAGAACGGTTCAACAACCCGAGAATACAATTTAGGGTTAACCTCGAACAAGAAACAGAATCAGGAACAGCAAAACCTGAATTAACACTGTCGCTCAGAGATCAATACCTGAAAATGGTCTCCCTCTATCCAATTATCGGAACGATGCGGGATCAGCTAAACCTGGACCTGGATTATTGACAATTACCGAAATCTTTGACGCCACCTGTTGCGGCATTTCCCCAAATTGATGTAATTTCGGCCCTCAATCTTTATTCATAACCAAAACCTAAATACAGGTATATGGCCGAAGTGATCAGAATGCCCCTTCTCAGCGATACCATGACAGAAGGCAAGATCGTGAAATGGAACAAATCTGTTGGCGATTCTGTTAAAAGTGACGATGTGCTGGCAGACGTTGAAACCGATAAAGCAACCATGGAAGTGGTGGGCTATGCCGATGGCACCCTGCTCTACATTGGTGTAAAAGAAGGTGATGCTGCCAAAATAAACGAAATCATTGCTATAGTAGGCAAACCCGGAGAAGATATTCAGGGATTGATTGGATCAGGATCACCTGCCTCAACATCGCCTGCACCAGTTTCTACACCAGCTGCCGCTCCGGCTCCAGTAAGTACAGCACCCTCAGTTACCCCAGAACAACTGGGTGTGACAGTTATCAGAATGCCGCTTCTGAGCGATACGATGACTTCCGGTAAGATTGTACAATGGAATAAAAAAGTTGGCGATACCGTAAAGGCTGACGACAACCTGGCTGATGTAGAAACAGACAAGGCAACCATGGAAGTTGTTGGCTATGCAGATGGCACCCTCCTCCATATTGGTGTACGCGATGGTGAATCCGCCAAAATTAATGATATCATTGCCATCATCGGCAAAGCAGGAACAGATATATCCGGATTGCTCGCATCACTGAATAATCCTGCGGCGTCAGCGGCACCTTCACCAGCTCCTGGTGCTCCGGCAACGGCTCCTGCAGCTGCCCCAGTAGCAGCTCCTACTCCCGCTCAACAGACAGACGGACGCATCAAAGCGTCTCCCCTTGCCAAAATGCTTGCCAAAGACAAAGGAATTGACCTCGGTCAGGTTTCAGGTTCGGGAGATGGTGGCAGGATTATCCGCAAGGACGTAGACAATTTCACACCTGCGGCCGCTGTTGCAACACAACCCGCTGCTCATGCAACTGCTCCTGCTCGAACCATCATTACAGGTCAGGAAGGATTTGTTGATACCCAGTTGACTTCGATGCGGAAAACAATCGCCCGCAGGCTGGGTGAAAGCATGTTCACCGCTCCCCATTTCTACTTGAAAATGGACATCTGTATGGACAATGCCATCAAGGCAAGGGCCCAGATGAATGAAATGAGTCCGACAAAGATATCTTTCCAGGATATGCTCATCAAGGCATCAGCACTTGCCCTGAAAAAACACCCAGCAGTCAACAGCAGCTGGATGGGAGATTTTATCAGAACCTATGATCATGTGCATATTGGTTCAGCCATTGCATTACCTGAAGGTCTAATTGTTCCTGTACTCCGCTTTGCAGATCAGAAATCTCTTTCCCAGATTGCACTGGAATCAAAAGAGTTATACGACAAGGCCAGGAATAAAAAAATCCAGCCTGCTGATTTCACAGGAAATACTTTCACCATTTCCAACCTGGGGATGATGGATATTGATGAATTTACTGCAATCATCAACCCCCCAGACAGCTGCATCCTCGCTGTGGGAAAAATCAGGGAGGTAGTCGTTAAAAAAGGTGAAGGCTTTGCAACCACCCAGATGATGAAACTGACACTGAGCTGCGATCACAGAAGTGTTGATGGTGCAGTAGGAGCCTCATTCTTACAAACACTTAAAAAATACATGGAAAATCCGGTTACCATGCTGGTTTGAATCCATCCATAAAATTGAAAAAGCCGGCCTTAAACCGGCTTTTTTTATAAGCTGAATGAAGATGAAAAGAAAAACCCTGGTTATTGGCGCCTCTGCGAGAGCATCACAATACAGTAACATTGCCATCCGGCAACTGAGAGAAAAAGGTCATCCTGTACTTGCATTTGGCAGGGAGCCATGCACCATTGCAGATGTTGCAGTAGTAACTGCTTTCCCAGTTGATCAGGACATTAACACTGTCACGCTCTACCTTAATCCTGAACGACAGAAAGCTTTTTACCAGCAAATAATTAACCTGCACCCGGAACGAATCATTTTTAATCCGGGTACTGAAAACCCTGAACTGGCCAACCTTGCAGCTGAAAATGGGATTGAAGCCATCGAAGCATGCACACTGGTGATGTTGTCTGTTGGCAACTACTAAAAACTTTTTTTACGTAATTTCTGCAACCTACTACTTACACTTCTTAAGTAGTAATACCCAATTTGCCTGAATAACTACGTTAAATGTACGAATCCGCATTTAACCAACGTTTCCATTATACAGCAAGCTGATCAGTCAGCAACTGGCCCGTTTTTAATCCAATATCCAACCTCATTTCTCCCATCCACTAAACGCATTCTAAAGGGGTTTTGCCAATCGCATTACCCCTTTATCTTATCTGCTTATCTTTGTGTTATGGAAACAAAAAGTGTGAGGGTACGGTTTGCACCGAGTCCTACAGGTGGACTGCATCTTGGGGGTGTAAGAACAGCCCTTTTCAACTATCTTTTTGCCAGGAAAAACCATGGCAAATTTATACTCAGGATTGAAGATACAGACCAGACCAGGTTTGTTCCGGGCGCAGAGCAATACATCATAGACTGCCTGAAGTGGTGTAATATTGCCCCAGATGAAGGTCCGCACCTCGAAGGTCAATTTGGGCCCTACAGACAAAGTGAACGGAAAGCAACATACAGACAATACGCTGAACAGCTAATCAGCCAGGGTAATGCCTACTATGCATTTGATACACCAGAAGAGCTGGAGAACATGCGAAACAGGTTCAGGACAGAAGCAAATCCATCCCCGCAATATGATGCCCGGGTTAGGATGGAAATGAAGAATTCCCTTACCCTAACCAATGATGAATTGCATCAAGAACTGGAAAAAAAGATACCGTATGTAGTTCGCATAAAAATGCCTGCAGGCAGAGAAATACTCCTGAATGACATGATCAGAGGCGAAGTGCGTTTTCAGACAGACCAGGTAGATGATAAAGTATTACTCAAGGCAGACGGAATGCCGACCTATCACTTGGCTGTGGTAGCAGACGACTATGCGATGCAGATTACCCATGCCTTTCGTGGTGAGGAATGGCTGCCTTCCGCACCGGTGCACGTTATGCTATGGGAATACCTGGGCTGGAAGGAAAAAATGCCTGAATGGGCACATTTACCGTTGATCCTGAAACCTGACGGACAGGGTAAATTGAGTAAAAGAGATGGCGACAGGCTAGGCTTCCCCGTATTTGCGATGGATTGGCAAGATCCCAAAAGCGGAGAATTGGCCAAAGGCTTCAAAGAAATGGGTTTTCTGCCAGAGGCATTTGTAAACATGCTTGCCATGCTGGGTTGGAATGATGGCAGCGGTGATGAAATCTTTACCCTTACTGAACTGGCAGAAAGATTCAGTATGGAAAGAATTCAAAAAGGAGGAGCGAAATTCGATTTTGAAAAAGCCAAATGGTTCAATCAGGAGTGGATTAAAAAAGCTACCGTTGAAACGCTGCTGCCCCTTGTAAGTGCAAAACTGCAGGAAAATGGCATAGAAGCTGGGGTGGAAAGGCTTGGGAAAATCATCCCTATGGTTAAAGAAAGGTGCCAGTTGCTCAATGATTTTGTTCAGCAATCGGCTTATTTCTTTCAAGACCCACCAAAGCCTGAACTTGAACTCATAAAGCCCAAATGGGACAGTAATAAAACTGCATTTTTTGAAGGATGGCTTGAAAAATTACAAGCTAACTACTCTGATAACCCTGCATCATTGGAAACTGAGTTCAAAGAAATGGCATCCGCAGCGCAACTAAAAGTCGGAGAGCTTCAATTGCCGCTCAGGATCATGCTTGTGGGAGGCAAATTTGGTCCACCTGTATTTGAAATCATAACTTTGATTGGTATGGAAGCAACCCAGAGAAGGGTAAACAAAGCACTTAGCGGATTATCCTGAATACCTGAATATGCGTGAAAAAAATACCCAAAGGCCCGTTCGGGTGCTGATTGCGAAAGTTGGACTAGACGGACATGACCGTGGAGCCAGGGTGATTGCAACAGCATTAAGAGACCTGGGCATGGAAGTGATTTATACCGGACTCAGACAAACCCCGGAAATGGTTGTACAGACTGCATTGCAGGAGGACGTCGATGTCATTGGCATCAGTATTTTATCCGGAGCGCACATGACTGTATTCCCGAGAATAATGGAATTGATGAAACAGAACCAACTCAATGATGTTTTACTTACCGGGGGTGGTATCATACCTGAAAAAGAAAGGCTTCAGCTGGAGAAAAACGGTGCAGGCAAGTTGTTTGCTCCCGGAACAACAACAAGCGAAATAGGAACTTATATAAACAACTGGGTAAAAGACAATCGTCCGTTTTAATTTCTCCCTTTTGTTCCCAATATCAGTGGCAGTAAAGATGAACATTTATTAACTTTGCACATCAAATTTTCAACATGGAATACAGGATCGAGAAAGATACAATGGGAGAAGTAAAAGTGCCAGCAAACGCCTATTACGGAGCTCAAACCCAGCGAAGCATTGAAAATTTCAAAATTGCACAGGACATCAACAGGATGCCCAAAGAGATTATCCGTGCATTTGCCTACCTCAAACATGCAGCTGCACTTACCAATATGGAAGCCGGAGTGCTTTCAGAAGATAAAGCCAAATCCATTGCACTGGTGTGTAATGAAATACTAGAGGGCAAACTTGACGACTATTTTCCACTTGTTGTTTGGCAGACAGGTAGCGGCACACAAAGTAATATGAATGTCAATGAAGTGATTGCCTACAGAGGTCATGTGCTCAATGGGGGATCGCTTGCAGACAAAGAGAAAACCCTCCACCCCAATGATGACGTGAATAAGTCTCAATCATCCAACGACACCTTCCCTACAGCCATGCATATTGCAGCATATAAGCTGTTAATAGAAAATACTATCCCAGGTATTGAAAAACTCAGGGATACATTAGCAGCGAAGAGTAAAGCATTTATGCATGTTGTCAAGATTGGCAGAACACATTTCATGGATGCAACACCATTGACACTGGGGCAGGAATTCAGCGGATATGTATCCCAACTCAACCACGGATTAAAAGCAATCCATAACAGCCTTAATCACCTGTCTGAACTGGCGCTAGGAGGCACCGCTGTAGGAACAGGCATCAATACCCCGGAAAATTATGCTGAAAATGTAGCTAAGCACATTGCTGGTCTTACAGGGTTGCCATTTGTTTCTGCAGAAAATAAATTTGAAGCCCTTGCAGCTCATGACGCTATTGTTGAGTCTCATGGCGCACTGAAAACAGTTGCCGTAAGTCTGATGAAAATAGCCAATGATATCCGAATGCTTTCATCCGGACCCAGAAGTGGAATTGGCGAAATATTTATACCCGACAATGAACCAGGTTCATCTATCATGCCTGGAAAAGTGAATCCTACTCAATGTGAGGCGCTGACCATGATTGCAGCCCAGGTTCTTGGTAACGATGTTGCCATCAATATTGGTGGAGCAACCGGACATTTTGAGCTGAATGTATTCAAGCCCATGATGATTTATAACTTCCTGCATAGTGCCAGACTGATTGGCGAAGGTTGCGTCAGTTTCAATGACAAATGTGCAGCCGGTATTGAACCCCTCTATGAAAATATTGAAAAACACCTCAATAATTCACTCATGCTGGTAACAGCTCTGAATACAAAAATCGGCTATTACAAATCAGCTGAAATTGCCCAGAAAGCACACAAAGAAGGAACAACATTAAAAGCCATGGCTGTTAAGCTTGGTTATTTGACAGAAGAAGAGTTTGATGCTTGGGTAATTCCGGGTGATATGGTTGGCAAACTGAGCTAACTCAACCAAGGTCTATTTCTGTGTTGTCTCCAATATTCAGTGTTCTGGTCTCGCCTTTGATTTCAGTATCAGATCCAATTAAAGAGTCATTAAGCACCACGTCATAGAGCTTTGAAAAAGAGCCTACGATAGAATCCTTTACGATGGAGTATTGAATCAGAGTTTGCTCTCCGATGGTTACGTTTGGTCCTATAATGGCATTGCTGATCTGACAACCAGGAGCAATTCTTACAGGAGGAATAATAATGGTATTTTCAAAGTTTTCCTGTCCGCTCACTTCACTCCCCCATTTCTTAAGCAGGGTTGCATTGCTCTCCAGCAGGGTCTCCTTTTTACCGCAATCGAACCAGTTCGTTACTTTTAGCGAGCTAAAACATTCTCCAGACGCTATCATACAATCCAGAGCCGGAGTCAGTCCCATCTCATCATCCTCACTGCAGCAAACTTTCATAACCTGTTCAAGACATCGGAACATCATGTCTGAATCAGCAATTTTATAGATCCCTACAAGTGCGTTGTTTGTTCTTGGAATCTGTGGTTTTTCAATAACCCGGGTAACTGCCCCTGTTTCATCAGTTTCAGCAACACCAAACTCCCTTGGGTCATCTACTTTCTTGATACAAAGCACAGAGCCTTGCCTGGACATCATTTCTGATACGTTATACTCACAGATGGTATCACCCAGTGTAATAATCAGCTCATCATGTTGCACTGCATCCTTGCAAAGGTATACTGCATGGCCAAGCCCCTTTCTTTCATTCTGATGAATGATGGAGATGTTGAGGTGAGGATAATTCGTTTTCGCATAATCCATAATCTTATCTCCAAGGTATCCTACTACCAGGATAAATTCAGTGACCCCTGCATCTGCTAATTGCTCTATGATATAACTCAATACTGTTTTCCCGGCAACAGGAATCAATGCTTTGGGCTGGGTATAAGTATGGGGCCTGAGTTTTGTACCCGCACCTGCAACTGGTATGATTGCTTTCATTATTTTAGTTTTTGCTTAACGCTGGCTGGCAATCAGCAGGTTAAGATCGGTGTATTTCAGGTTAAAACGCTGACTGAGATGAAAATTGGTCAGGGATCCCTTGAAAAGGTAAATACCATTGCGGATATTCAGCTGATGCCAAACAAGTTTTTCCAAACCTCCTTCATCACCGATTGTCATCAGTAAGGGCATTAAAACATTGCTAATTGCCTGTGAAGCAGTTCTGGCAAAACCAGAAGGGATATTGGGAACGCCGTAATGAATAACCCCATATTTGGTAACAACTGGTTTATCATGAGAAGTTACTTCAGCCGTTTCAAAACATCCGCCCCGGTCTATACTTACGTCAACAATGACACTACCCGGCCTCATTTGTGAAACCATCTCTTCAGTAACAACAACAGGCGTTCTGCCGGTATGTGAAGTAAGTGCCCCTACCGCCACATCACATGTTTTAAGTTGTTTAGCCAGTATTTTAGGCTCCAGTACACTGGTCCATAAGCGAACGCCGATATTGTTTTGAAGCCGCTTTAATTTGTAAATATTGTTATCGAACACTTTCACGCTGGCCCCCATAGCTAACGCAGTTCTGGCAGCATATTCTCCCACAATACCAGCTCCTATGATGACCACTTTCGTTGGCGGAATACCGGATATACCTCCCAGCAACATCCCTTTACCATTGTTGGCACTGCTAAGGTATTGACCGGCTATCAGCATTACAGAACTGCCGGCAATTTCACTCATACTCCGCACAATGGGGTTATGCCCAGTCTCATCTTTCAGGTTTTCGAAGGATAAAGCGGTGATTCTTTTTTCCATCATCTTCTCCAGAATATGGGTCTTCATGACCGGAAGATGAATTGGGGAAATGATGGTTTGACCAATTGAAAGCATGGGTAATTCCTCATCTGAAACAGGTGCAGATTTTACAATCATGTCGTTTCGGAAGACTTCCTTTTTATCTTGGAGGATGATGGCACCCGCTTCAGCGTAATCATTGTCAGAAAAATGAGCTCCTGTTCCAGCCCTGGATTCTACTGAAACAGCATGTCCATTGCTAACAAGCACACCAACAGCATCTGGTGTTAAAGCAATCCTGTTCTCCTGAAAGGCATTTTCCCTGGGGATAGCAATGGTGAGCGCTGCTGCAGCTGGTCTGATGTCCAGAGTCTCCTCCAAAGGATCATAGCTGAACGCATTACTTACAAATGGCTTCCTTGGCATTGATAAACAATTAAATACAAGTTAGTCATTTTTCACGGGATATAACCCGCATATGACGTTCATCAGGTCCAACAACAGTCAAATTCACCTCGAGGCGTCTTGCAGGAATTAATTCCCATCCCTTGGATGGCCATTCAACCAAACAAATTGCGCCACTGAACAAATACTCCTCCAAACCTGCATCAATTCCTTCCGCAACTGACTTAAGCCGGTATAAATCGAGGTGATAAAAGGCATTCCCTTTGGGTAAACCTGCAGCCTCATACTGGTTTGCTAGGGCGTAGGTGGGACTGCTTACAGTGTCTGTTACGCCCCATTTTTCGCACAAAGCTGCAATAAGCGTTGTTTTACCAGCGCCCAGGTGACCTTCAAAAGTACAAATACCGTAATCCCCAACGAGTGCAGCCAGATGACCTGCAACGGAGCCTATATCTTCCCTGGAGTAAGTAATATCCATCATAATCATGAACACAAAGATAATTTAATCAGTAAATTCGTGGTATGGAGACAATACAGTGGAAAGTAGACGGGATGACTTGTGCAAACTGTGCACTGACTATAAACAAGTACCTCGACAAGCAGGGGATGAAAAATGTGCGTGTAAACCCGCTTGATGCTGAAGTCACTTTTGACATGGTAGAACCAGCCCCTGTTGTAGATCTTATCAAAGGTATTGAGGGACTTGGATATCAGGTAACTGAAGGCAGTCAGGTACCTGGAGAACCAAAGAAGGGGTTTCTGAACAGTCAGACACAAAAATTACTTTTTTGCCTGCCATTCACGCTGATTCTGATGTTACATATGTTTGAGTCCTGGATTCATATTCACTGGCTCATGAATCCCTGGATACAGTTGATCCTCTGTACTCCTGTTTATCTGGTTGGCATGTCTTTTTTCGGGAAAAGTGCCATTATAAGCCTGAAAAACAAGATGCCCAACATGAATGTGCTGGTAGCGCTGGGCGCATCTGCAGCATTCTTCTACAGCCTTACAGGCACGCTGATCGGACGTGGGGAGGAATTCCTTTTTTATGAAACTGCAGCCACTATCATAACCTTAGTTTTTTTTGGCAATTACCTGGAAGACCGTTCCATGCAGTCAACACAACGTGCCCTGAAAGCGCTCATGAAATCCCAAAAGGTGATGGCCAATATGATCGCATTTGATGAAAATCATCAGGAGGTAATTTTCCCCATCGAAAATACACAACTCAAGGTCGGTGACCTTATCCTTATCAGAAGTGGTGAACAAGTTCCCATTGATGCTAAGATCCTTTGGGGCGACGCGCATGTTAATGAATCCTTGCTCACCGGAGAAAGCATCCCCATTCACAGGAAAGCAAAAGATAAAATCATCGGAGGCAGTGTGCTGGAGTCAGGTTCATTAAAAGCTCAGGTCACTGCTACCGGTAAAGACACAATTTTGTCTGGCATATTGCAACTTGTAAAGCAAGCTCAAGGCGAGAAGCCCCCAATCCAGCACCTTGCCGACAAAATAAGTGCAATTTTTGTGCCACTCGTGGTTGGTATTGCTGTTGTGACTTTCATTGCTAATTTTTTTGTTACAGACACGTTTACTGATGCGCTCATGCGCAGTATCGCAGTGCTGGTTATCGCCTGTCCCTGCGCCATGGGACTTGCTACACCGGCTGCCATTGCGGTAGGCATGGGAAGGGCGGCAAGATCTGGCATACTTTTCCGCAATGCAACCAGTCTTGAAAACTTCAGAACCATCACACAGGTTGTGTTCGACAAAACAGGGACACTCACAACTGGGGGCTTCACAATGTCTGCGTTCGACAGCATGGGCATGCCTGAAGAAGAGTGGAAAACCATCGTTTATTCACTTGAAAAATATTCAAACCATCCCATTGCCCAATGTATCACTACCACTTTCAGGATGAAATCAGAAATACGTTGGGGAAAAATAGAAGAGATCAAAGGCCTGGGCATGAAAGGCACAGACAAGGAAGGAAATACCTATTGGGCGGGGTCCTATAAACTGGTTGCAGATAAGGGAGGAGAAGGTGGACACAACGTTTATGTGCTTAAAAATGATAAGCTTATTGGATGGATAGACGTACAGGATGAAATCAGAACTGAATCCAAGGAGGTAATCAGCTACCTGAAAAGTAAAAACCTGAAAACAATCCTGCTCAGTGGAGACAGGAAAGAAAAATGCGATCTGATTGCAACGTCCCTGGGAATTGATGAAGTGATTGCAGAAAAGACCCCTGAGGAAAAACTGACAATCATCAGCCAGCTTAATGCCGCAACACCCACCGCCATGGTGGGAGACGGAATCAATGATGCACCAGCCCTTGCCAAGGCTACTATTGGCATTTCACTGAGTGAAGCCTCGCAACTGGCTATTCAAAGCGCGCAGGTAGTCTTGATGAATTCAGGTATCAAAAACCTACCGTTGGCGCTGGGATTGGGTAAACATACCTATGCAACAATACGTCAAAACCTTTTCTGGGCTTTTTTCTACAATATCATTGCGATACCCGTTGCTGCATTTGGATTTCTGACACCTACTTTTGGCGCATTGGTTATGGGAATGAGTGATGTTGTGCTGGCAGTAAACTCCGTCAGACTTTTCTTTAAAAAAGTGATTTGATCACAATTATTACATGAGCCCTCGGGAAATTCTGCAACACTATTGGGGTCATAATGCCTTCAGAGCTGCCCAGGAGGAAATTATAGCCGCTGTACTGAGCAAACGAGACACATTGGCCATCCTGCCAACAGGAGGCGGTAAATCAGTTTGTTTCCAGATTCCTGCGCTTGCTACGCCAGGATGCTGTCTTGTAATATCACCACTTATTGCGTTAATGGAAGATCAGGTTCAGCGACTTAAGCAAATGAATATACCTGCAGCTGCAATTCGGGCGGGTATGACCTGGCAAGAATCAACAAGTGTGCTTGAAGCATGCACAAATGATGAGCTTAAATTCCTCTATGTATCCCCTGAACGGCTGGAAACAAGGGCCTTCAGGGAAAGCCTGCGGCACCTCCCCATCAACCTGCTCGCAATAGACGAATCCCATTGTATATCCCAGTGGGGATATGACTTCAGACCTGCTTACCTGCAAATTTTCAAAGTAAGGGAGACATTTCCTTCAATTCCTATATTAGCACTCACCGCATCGGCAACACCGGAAGTTCAGGCAGATATCATCCAACAGCTGAAAATGAACAATCCGCTTAAATTCTCCACTTCCTTCACAAGAAAAAACCTTGTTTATGAAGTAATCCCTTGTGTGAATAAAATCGGCACCCTGATCAAAAGCCTTGAGTCTATATCTGGTTCAGGAATTGTTTATTGTAAATCAAGAAGAAGAACAAAAGAAATAAGCGAACTCCTGCAACAGCAAGGCATTTCAAGCAATTATTATCACGCTGGCCTTGACCAAGATACCAGAAGAGCCAGACAGGAGTCCTGGATTTCAGGTGAAACCAAAATCATTGCATGCACCAATGCTTTTGGAATGGGTATTGATAAGCCTGATGTGCGGGTTGTAATTCATGCTGATGTACCAGACTGCCTTGAAAACTATTATCAGGAGGCAGGAAGAGCGGGCAGGGATGGCGAGCCTGCAAAAGCTGTACTGCTGTATAACGACCGTGAACTGGCTGAACTGCAGTTACAGCCTAATATCAGGTACCCGAACATGCAAACAATCAGAAAAGTTTACCATGCACTGGCCAATTTCCTGCAGGTTCCAACAGGAGGTGGCGTGAACATTTCGTTTGATTTTGATTTAGAAACATTTATGAGCAGGTTCAAACTCAATCTTTATGATGTACTCTACAGCCTGCAGGCCCTCAGGCAAGAACAAATAATCTCCTATCTTGAAAACGTCTTTCTTCCTTCCTCCGTTCAATTCAACACAGGACGTGCATACATTGAGGAAATAGAAGCATCCTTCCCTGCTTATGAACCGCTCATTAAAGCCCTCCTGCGCTCCTATGCGGGCATATTAGACCAACCGGTGAGGATCAGTGAGCAACAATTGGGCAAGAGACTTTTCAAAGATGGTAACTTCATACGCAAAGGACTGACGTTCCTCCATGGAACGGGTCTTATCAATTATTCACCCAGCAACGATCAACCCCAAATCAGTTTTTTACAAGGCAGGATTCAAACTGATGAACTCAATGTCAACCATGCCAATTACCTGAAAAGAAAAGCGGCATACAAGGCAAGAATTGAGCAAATGAACGGTTATATTTCAGGTCTGGAATGCCGTTCAGTTTATATTGGATCTTACTTTGGAGATGAGGGCATCGTACCCTGTGGGATATGCGACAATTGCAGGAAAAAAAGCCAAAACGAGCCTGGCTATTTAGAAATGAAAAAATTCATGGAAGCAATTGAAACGGAGGCAAAAGTCCCAATAGATTTTGGAACCCTCCAGTCAGCACTTCAGGCAGATCCAGATCAACTCAAAAAAACACTCATTTTTATGAAAGGAGAAGGAATTATAGGGATCGATGCATTTGGAAGAATAACACTAAAATAAAAAAAAGGGCCAGGATAGAAATCCAGCCCGTTTAAAATCCAATATCCTATGAAAAACCGATGTAAAAATAAAAACTTTAATAAAAAATGCAAGTAAACAACAAAGAAATAAAAAAGATAAATCTCAATCCACTGATTGTCTGCCTGTTATGCTTACAGATCTTCCTCCCTTTCCAACATTAAAATGGCACTTTGGGGCACAATAAAATATTTTAGGCCCTCATATTCGATTTCGGTAGCTCCATTTAAAAGAAAAATAGCAATATCTCCTTCCCTCGCCTGCAAGGGTACGTATTTCACTTTCTCGTCTTCAGATTTCCATACTTCATCCTCCACTGGAATGGGTATCACAAACCCTGGTCCTGTCTTGATGACAACACCTTGCTGCACTTTCTCACGTTCCTGCACACCGGGCGGCAAATACAACCCGCTTGCCGTCTTTTCATTGGGCCTTGATGGCCTAATCAAAACCCTATCCCCGATGATAATGATTTTCTTGAATGTATTTTCTGAAGTAAGGTGCATGGATAGTATTTTTGCTATGAAAGTGCAGCAAATTTCAAATTTCATGCCTGTTTAACAAAATTTTATTGGCATGATCTCTGATTTGTCGCAGTTAATATTTTTATTTGTCTAAAACCTAAGCATATGTCTACCGTTGTTAAACCAAGGATTTTACTTTGTGAAGATGACCCTAACCTTGGCATCGTTTTAAAGAATTTTCTTGAGCTGAATGAATTTGATGTTGTGCTGGAGAGAGACGGAAGATTGGGTCTGGCTGCTTTCCAGCGGGAAAAATTTGATATTTGTCTGCTTGATGTGATGATGCCCAAAATGGATGGATTTGCTCTGGCAAAAGAAATCAGGGACATTAATGAAGAAGTTCCATTATTCTTCCTTTCTGCCAAGTCTATGAAGGAAGATCAGATTAAGGGTTATAAATTGGGGGCAGACGATTACATTACCAAGCCTTTCGACACTGAGTTGCTGTTACTCAAAATCAAGGCTATCCTTAAGCGAAATGAAGAACAACACAAGGAGCAGGAAAATACTGAATACGACCTGGGCATCTATCATTTTGTTCCGAAACTCCGGAAACTGTCCTCCGCGAAAGGTGAAGTAACCTTGTCTCCTAAAGAAAATGAGCTGCTCAAAATGTTGAGTGAATATAAAAACGACAAGCTGGAAAGGGAACTGGCCTTGAAAAAGATCTGGGGCAACGATAACTACTTCAACGGAAGAAGCATGGATGTTTACATTGCCAAACTGAGAAAATACCTGAAGGATGACCAAAATGTTGAAATTGTCAACATCCATGGTGAAGGTTTCATGCTGGACATCAAATAATCCCTATTTGCTGATAGAAGGCTCAATTCAGAAAAGCAAATTATCCTGGGGTTTAAATGGCTTTCTGCCGAGGTGTTCATATGCTTTAGGCGTCACCTCTCTACCCCTACTGGTCCGTTGAAGGAATCCTTCCTGGATCAGAAATGGCTCGTAAACATCTTCCAGTGTTCCTGATTCTTCCCCTACCGCTGTGGCAATGGTTCCGAGCCCTACAGGTCCACCTTTGAATTTATCAATGATGGTAGAAAGGATTCTGTTATCCATTTCGTCCAGACCATGTTCATCCACGTGAAGGGCCTTCAAGGCATGCTTGGTAATATCCAACGAAATCACTCCATTGCCCAGTACCTGTGCAAAATCCCTGACGCGCTTCAGCAAACCATTGGCGATACGGGGAGTAGCCCTACTCCTGCGTGAAATCTCGCGCGCAGAGTCTGAGGTGATTTTTGTATTGAGGATACCCGCAGAACGGGTTATAATCCTTTCAAGCACCTCATTGGAATAGTATTCCAGTCTGTTTTTGATGGCAAACCTGGATAGAAGTGGTGCAGTTAACAACCCGCTTCTTGTGGTGGCACCTATTAGTGTAAACGGATTGAGGTTGATCTGTATGGTTTTAGCATTCGGACCACTGTCTATCATGATGTCAATCTTATAGTCTTCCATGGCAGAATACAGGTATTCTTCCACAACTGTACTCAGTCTGTGAATCTCATCAATGAAAAGTACATCGTTCAACTGAAGGCTCGTAAGGAGTCCCGCCAGATCAGCAGGCTTCTCAATAACCGGTCCAGACGTTTCCTTGATGCTTACCCCCATTTCCCTGGCAACAATACGGGATAATGTGGTTTTCCCCAACCCCGGGGGACCATGAAAAAGTACATGATCCAAGGCTTCGGAACGCATCTGGGCGGCTTTGATGAAAATACGCAGGTTTTCTATAATACCGGGCTGGCCTGAGAAGTCTTCGAGACTTCCCGGCCTGATTGTATTTTCATATTCAAAATCGGGAGAACCTCCCGGTTTACCTACTGGATCAAGATGGGGATTCATGTTCCGGTGAAATTAATGAATACCGCCTAAACGACCACGTTGATCATCTTCCCTTTAACATAAATTATTTTTTTAGGCGTCTTGCCTTCTAGCCATTTGATGACTACCGGGTCTGCCATCACAAGCCGTTCTACCTCAGGCTGTCCGATATTGACGTCAAGCTCCATGGTTGTCCGGGTTTTGCCATTGATGGCAACAGGATATTCGCAGGTAGTTTCAACCAGGTATTTTTCTTCGAGCACCGGATAGTCCGCATCAAGCACAGACCCATCTTTTCCTATACGAAACCAAAGCTCTTCAGCAATATGGGGGGCATAAGGAGAAAGGACTACCAGCAGCTTTTCAAGTAACTCCAATGAATGACATTTGAGGTCTGTAAGTTCATTGACACCAATCATGAACCCACTAACGGCAGTATTGAAAGCAAACTTGGCCGTATCATCCTCTACCTTTTTCATCATCCTGTAAAAGGACTTCCACGCTGCATCCGATGCTGGACTCTGGTTGAATACAGCTCCCTTCTCAGCATCAAAATAAAGTCTCCAGAACTTTTTAATAAACCTGTGCACCCCTTCAATTCCTTTGGTATCCCAGGGTTTATCCTGTTCTACAGGCCCAAGGAACATCTCATACATCCTGAATGTATCTGCGCCATATTGTGATACAATATCATCAGGATTAACAACATTAAAATACCGCTTACTCATTTTCTCTAACCTGCTGCCACATTTATAAACACCTTCTTCTGTTATAAATGAGGCATCCGCGAAATCAGGCTTCCATTTAATGAAGCCTTCCATATCCAGGTTAAATCCGTCTACAAGGGCCACATCAACATGAAGCTCATCGGTTTCGTATTGATCCTTCAACCCCGAAGAAACGAATTGTTTCGTACCTCTAATCCGATAAACCAATCTGGAATCTCCTCCAATTTTACCCTGATTAACAAGCCTTCTGAAAGGCTCATCAAACCCAATATAACCCAGGTCAAACAAGGCTTTGGTCCACATACGGCTGTAAAGCAAATGACCAACTGCATGTTCCGTTCCCCCAATATAAAGATCTACTTGTCCCCAGTAATCACTGGCCTCTCTGCTGCAAAATTCGTTGTTGTTGCCCGGATCCATGTACCGGAGAAAATACCAACTGCTACCAGCATAACCAGGCATGGTATTTACCTCGCGTATGCCACCTCCATATTCAACCCAGTCAGGAAGATTAGCGAGCGGACCTTGCGCATCCGGGCC
>Ga0208787_1000219_pt1 | contig 28865 bp, 32 predicted proteins | sample Wag4_2014_7_11_FD_187362 | JGI IMG/M metagenome (GOLD analysis project Ga0208787, IMG submission 187362) | Fresh water microbial communities from Ohio, USA - Utica-2 Time Series HT 2014_7_11 (SPAdes) (version 2) | ecosystem: Environmental > Aquatic > Freshwater > Water tank | place: USA: Ohio...
ACCGCAACAGTTCTTGCCCAAGCTTTAGTTCGCGAAGGTTTAAGAAACGTTGCAGCAGGAGCTAATCCAATGTCATTAAAACGTGGCATTGAAACAGCAGTTGAAAAAATTGTTGCCAAATTATTAGACATGGCAAAAGATGTTGAAACCAAAGAACAAATTGCTTCTACTGCATCAATTTCTGCAGGAGGCGACGCTGAAGTTGGTGGCATCATCGCAGAAGCTATGGACAAAGTTGGTAAAGAAGGTGTAATCACAGTTGAAGAAAGCAATACTTTCGGTTTGGAATTAGAACTAACAGAAGGTATGCGTTTTGACAAAGGTTACATTTCACCTTATTTCGTAACTGATCCAGAAAGAATGGAAACAGTTATTGAAGATCCATATATTTTGATTGCAAATGCAAAAATTTCTGCAGTTAAAGATGTTTTGCCAATCTTGGAAAAAGTCATGCAAAGTGGTAAACCACTTGTTATTTTGGCTGAAGATGTTGAAGGCGAAGCATTAGCAACTTTGATCGTTAACAAAATCAAGGGAACTTTCCGCTCAGTTGCGGTTAAAGCTCCTGGTTTTGGAGATCGCCGTAAAGCAATGTTGCAAGACATCGCAATTTTGACAGGTGCTCAAGTAATCAGCGAAGAAGTTGGTTTGAAACTTGAAAACACCGGTCTTGACATGCTTGGTAAAGCTCGCAAAGTTGTTTCTACAAAAGATGAAACAACAATTGTGGAAGGGGCTGGATCTGCTGATCAAATCGCAGGACGAGTTGCTCAAATTCGTGCTGAAATTGAAAACAGTGATTCAGATTATGACCGTGAAAAACTACAAGAACGTTTAGCAAAGTTAGCTGGCGGAGTTGCAGTTATCAAGGTTGGTGCTGCTACTGAAGTAGAACTTAAAGAACGCAAGCACCGTATTGAAGATGCTGTGCGAAATGCGAAAGCTGCTGTTGAAGAAGGAATCGTTGCCGGTGGTGGCGTTGCTTTAATTCAAGCAGGCAAAGAGGCATTAAAAGACATCAAACTAGAAGGTGACGAAGCAACTGGAGTAAATATTGTGCGCGTTGCAATTGAAGCTCCATTGAAACAAATCGCAACTAACGCAGGGCTAGAAGGCGGCGTTGTTGCAGAACGCGTTGCTAACTTAAAAGCCGGCGAAGGTTTGAATGCTGCAACTGGTGAATATGTTGACATGATCAAAGCAGGAATTATTGATCCAGCAAAAGTAACCCGTTCTGCATTACAAAATGCTGCATCAATTGCAGCACTGTTCTTAACAACAGAAGCAGTAATTGCTGATAAGCCAGAAAAGAATCCAGCTCCTGCCATGCCAGATGGTGGCGGAGGAATGGATTTCTAAGAAAAATCCTTAAACGAATTGGGACTCGCGAGAAATCGCGAGTCCTTTTCTTATTTGTGTTGAAGTAGCATTTAAAAACACGCGAAAGGAATAAGAATGGATTTTGGTTCCATAAATTGGGTTGCAGTTTTACTAGCAACACTCGTTACTTTTGTTAGTGGATTTATTTGGTTTGGACCAAAAACTTTTTATCCCATTTGGTGGAAAGCTTTAGGTAAATCACCAAACACAGAACCAGGTAGTCAACAAAGTATGGCTGTGGTATTTAGTTCAATAACAATTGCTTTATTTGTGCAAAGTTTAGTTTTCTCAATTGTGTTGAGTTGGTATGGCGCAAAAACTGGAGACTTAAATGCAGCCAGTGGCGCTCTTGCTGGATTAATTGTGGGAGTAGGAATTGTTGCAGCATCTCCATTAAGTCATCGATTAATGGGTCAACAAGGATTTAAAGTTTGGATTTTAGAAGTTGGAAACGACGCCCTTAATTATGTTTTAATGGGTCTAGTTTTAGGAGCAATGCTTTAAATGGCTAAAAAATTTGACCAAACAGATCCAATGTATGAAAAAATCATGGCTACACATAATGCTGCGGTTAGCGCAGGATTAACCGAATACAAAGATCCAAAAACTGGATTTTCGGTTATGACTGAACCGTTTTTAAAAGCAAAAGGATTTTGCTGCAAAAACGATTGCAGACATTGTCCTTATCCTGCTTAAAGTACGGAGATTTCTTCTAGTTTCTTTTTTAGATCGATATCGGATGGTTCTACTAAAAAAGTTCCATCATTAAAAGCAATTACTGGAATTGATTGCTTTCCACAAATTGAGATGGCTTTGTCTTTCCCGGCTTCATCATGTTCAACATCAACATAGGTGTAATTAACGTTATTGGAATCTAGGAACTTCTTTGATCGACGACAATCTCCGCACCATTCAGCGCCATACATAGTCACTTTGTTATCTGACATATAAATTCCTTAATTTAAGGGGTGAGTCTTTCTTGATAAGACTGCTGTTTATTAAGTGTAATAGTCATCATGATGGGTGATCCTGGACCATGTCCAGCTTGTGAAAGAAGCGATCTAGAACGCCGCGGTGGCAAAGATATGTGCCCTAAATGTTTTTATATTCAACCCTGCTGCGATGGTGGGTTTTGCGAGTAAGAATTATTTAGAACTAGGAATTAATTTATCAATAATGAAGTAAATCAAGAATATAAATAATCCAAGCACCAAAACGACTCCTGTGCCAATCAGTGCCCCAACGTACCCAAGCTCTACTACGTTGACAAAGCCATAAGGGTATTTACCAATTACTGCACCGCGGGCAAATGTATAAAGAATATAAGTAATTGGAATTAAAAGTGAACTAAAGATAATTTTCCAAGAAATCCATTTTCTTGGACCAAAAAATAGCCAAACCAATATCGTTACTGGTGGAGTTATGTAATGAAGAAGTAAATCTGTGTAAACATTCCAACTTTGCGGATTAGCCTCTGCTGCAAGAATCAAAACATAAACAAGCATCGTTACTGAAATCATCATTAAACTAGAAAGTCTAAGCACCTTTAATCTATGCGATGTCCGATTCATATTCCGATAAATCATGGTTGTAGTAATAGCAACTAAAATATTGCTCCAAATAGTGAAATAACTTAAATTATCAATTACTCGGGGGATAGATCCTGCTAATCCTGCGGCATGACCTCCAAAATAAGAAGGTCCGAATTGGGGAACAACCACAACTCCTGTGGCATCCACGGTCAAAGAGCCAATAACGCCAACCCATGCCAAAATGGCATTAAGACCAAATGCCTGACGGGAGTATTTCATCATGAGAAAGATACTAGCCCTGTTATCGATTTTTTCACTGATTTTCCTAACAGCTTGCGCATCAGAAACCACAAATGAATCAACTTCGCCAAATTCTGTCACTGAAAGTCCCTCAGCAGCAATTGATGAAACAGTCAACCCTATTTCATTAACTGCGTTAAGCCAAAAAGAATTTGTAGGAAAAGATTTAAAGCTTGAAAAAGTCTTGGGAGAAAATAGTAAATTTACTCGCTACTTTGTTAAATATAAATCTGGTGAATTCACTATTTCTGGAATTATGAATGTCCCTAAAGGTGAAGGTCCATTTCCAACTTTAGTTTTGGCTCATGGCTATATCGACCCCGCAATTTATACAACTGGCAGAGGTCTTGCGAGAGAACAAAAGTATTTAGCAGAACGAGGTTATGTAGTTCTGCATACCGATTATAGAAATCATGCTGAATCTGATGACGATCCTAATAATGATTTTAATTTAAGATTGGGCTACACAGAAGATGTCGTTAATGCAGCACTTGCTTTAAAGAATTCAGAATTTACTTTTGTTGACAAAGAACGAATTGGTTTATTGGGTAGATCAATGGGCGGTGGTGTTGCATTTAACTCAATGGTTGTGAAACCAGGAGTATTTGACGCTTACGTTGCATTTGCTCCAGTTAGCGCGAACGTTGTAGATAATTACAATCGTTGGACACGTATGAATTTTGACATAGTTGAAGAAATTGATAAAAGATTTGGCTTACCAGAAGATAATCCAGAATTTTGGCAAGGAATTTCAGCAATTAATTACTTTGATAAAGCAACTGAACCTTTATTGATTTTGCATGGCACAGCAGATGACACTTGTGACATCGCATGGTCTGAGGCTGCAACAAAAGCTCTACAAGACGCGGGCAAGCAAGTTGAGTTTATTCAATATGAAGGAGAAGGACATGCATTTATTCCAAGGTGGGAAGATTCAATGAAAGAAACAATTAGGTTTTTTGAAGCTAATTTAAAGTCTTAAGCTTTATTTCTTCCTAAGGCAAGGGCAACTACGTAAAGTGTTGAGAATAGAAAACCGATTATGGCGTAAATGATTCTTCCTATATTTGCGTCCCCTGGAGCAAGCAGAGTGACAATTCCTAAACCTAGTGAGACTAAGGACATTAAAACTGCGTAGCTTTTTACAACTGAATCTGAAGCAACTGATCTAACAACAATCATTAAGTAACCTAAAGGAATCAAAACAATTCCAGTCATTCTTAAACTCCAAAAAGCGTCTTCTCCAACAATCCCGATGAATTCGCCAAACAAATCTGGTCGTGCGATTAATGCGATTGCTGAGGCGATAAACACTGAACCACCGGCAAGCATTACTTGCCTAATTGTTGATTGACCCGAATTATTCATACTTGGAGTTTAGAACAAGAAAGTTATTTTCGGGCAGTTTCAGCAAAAATAACACCGATTAAAACTAATGCCCCGCCTAAAATTTGGATTCCGATGAAGGATTCGCCAAGTAAAAATAGTGCAGTAATCGAAGCACCAACTGGTTCGAGCAAACCAAAGATAGCTGCTTTTTTTGAGTCTAAATATTTGAAGGCAATGAAATAAAGCCAAAAAGGTGCAACTGTTCCAAAGACAACGATGTAGGCAACGATTAAACCTAAAGAAACAGTTCCAAGTTCGTGTGGCAATGAAACAGGATTACTTAACAGACTCCAAGGCAATGTCCACCAAGGTTGTATAACCATCCAAAAAATTGCTCCAACACCCATTGAAAGAGTTGTTAGTGCAATTGGATCTCGTTTAGCAGCAAGTGGTTCGCCACCAATAAAATAAATTGCTAATGCGATTGCTGCACCAAATGCGCACAAAACTCCGAATGGATCTAATTTTGATCCGGTCCAAACTTGGGTAATTAATGACAATCCAATTAATGCTAAGAAAAGTGAAAACCAAACTCTTTTGCTTACTTCCTTTTTCATCACGAAGCGAACATAGAGTGCTACAAAAAGTGGTGCAGTGTATTCAATAATTAAGGCAACTCCTACTTCAATTCTTTTTATAGCCACAAAATAAAGAAACTGAGTCATTGCCACACCAAAGAATCCATAACCAATTAGTGGCAAGATCTCATTTCTTTTAACTTTAAGTTGTTTTCTAGAAACAAAAAGGGCTGCAATTAACAAACAAAAAAATGCACCTTCAATTCGGAATGCGGAAAGTTGAGCTGATTCCAAACCATTGATTAATGCCAATTTCGCGACAGGGCCATTTACAGCAAAGAAAAATAAACCCACAGTCATGTAGGTATAACCGATCAAGGCTCTAGATGACCTGGTCATATCACTCAATCCTCATCTTTCACATTTATAACGAAAATCTGGGCTGTTCACCAACTGTTAACCCAAAGTTTGGCCGATTGTCTATTTATTGACTCGTCAACTTCCAAGTCATGCCCCAGCATATGACAGTGACCTCATCAACCTTGGAAACCAAGAGCTCCTATCCAGAGCCGCGCTATTTTGGTCGGGAAAAAAGCCGTACTACCTCAGACAAAATTTTTTCTGGGACAGTAATTGTTTCTGCTTTGTCTTCACTATTTATCTTGACAGGAATTTTAGTTTATTTAAGTACAAACTCTTTACCTATCATTATTGACCAAGGAATTTCGTTTATCACCGGTTCCAATTGGTCAAATATTGAAGGCGAAGAATCGTTTCAAATCTGGCCTATGCTTTACGGATCACTTTTTAACTCCATTATTGCTTTAGTAATTGCGGTACCAATTTCTGTATTTTTGGCATTATTTATCGTGTTCTTAGCGCCAAAAGCAATATCAAAAGTATTAGTAGTCATTATTGATGTTTTGGCAGCGATTCCCAGCGGAATTATTGGTTTATGGGGATTCTTAGTTTTTACTCCAGTTGCTGCTAATTGGGGAGAATTATTAAATCAGTATTTAGGATTCATCCCAGTATTTGCAAATGATCAGGGACAATTTGCCAGATCACCTTTCATTGCAGGTTGGATTTTGGCTATTATGATCATTCCAATTATCACCGTTGTTTCACGAGAAGTTTTATCTCAAACTCCACAAGAATTAATTGATGCATCCCGTGGTTTAGGTGGATCACTTTCGGGTGCGATTCGAATGGTTGCCCTTCCTTATGCTCGTGGCGGAATTATTGGTGGCGTGATGCTTGGTTTGGGTAGAGCATTAGGTGAAACAATTGCAGTATTTTTCGTGTTGAATTTAATTTTTGATGTCAACTATTTCGAAATATTAATTCCTGAAGGTGGAAATATTGCTTCCATGATTGTGGCAAAATTTGGTGAAGCTACTCCAAATGAAATTAATGCACTTCTTGGTGCTGGATTAGTACTTTTCATTATGACATTAATTGTCAATTTAATTGCTAACGTAATTGTTAAAAGAAGCACCAGAGAGAGACTTTCATGAGTACCACTTTAGAAAGAGAAACTTCACAAATTCAGCCTGAAAGACCATGGGCAAAGCAAAATAAATCAACCTTAGTTGCCAATTTAGTTGCCGTAATTATTCCTACGACTTTGCTTGCAATTCTATTTTTTGTGACTGAAATCCCTGGGCCGGTGTTAGTGGTTGCATTCTTTTTCCCGGTGCAACTACTAACAGCCGGTGTTACAACTTTTTTTGATCGCGGTAAACGCGGACTTGGCGATGCTGTTTTATCAGTTGCTTGCGTCACTTCTTTTGGTTTAGTTTTAGCATTACTTGGTTCCGTTGTTTTCTCAGTAATTGCTCGAGGTCTCAATACTTTAAGTTTCTCATTTATTTCGCAAAATAATATTTACATCAGTCCAACTACTGAATTAAGTTACGGTGGCGTAGGACATGCAATTCTTGGTACATTCTTAGTGGTATTTATTGCTTTAGTTATTGCTGTTCCACTTGGTATCGCAAGTGCTATTTATATAACTGACATTCGTGGTCGTGCAGCTGGCTTTGTCCGTTTCATGGTCCAAGCAATGAGTGGTGTGCCATCCATTGTGGCCGGATTATTTATTTTCGCTGCAGTTATTTTGACAGACGTGGTTGGCTTTTCTGCCATTGCTGGTGGATTAGCTTATGCAATTTTGATGTTGCCAACTGTGGCAAGAACTGCTGAAGAAGTTTTGAAATTAGTGCCAAAAGAAGTAAGAGACGCTGCAGTTGCATTAGGATCAAGCAGAGCTCGAGTTACTTTGATGATTGTTATTCCAACTGCTAAAACAGGTTTGATTACTGCCGTGGTGCTAGGTGTAGCACGCGTAGTTGGAGAAACAGCTCCATTGCTTCTGACCACCGCAAATGCCAATAACACAAATTTAAACCCATTTTCCAACCCAGTGGCCACAATTCCTGTTTATATTTTCCAATTTTTAGCATCTGGTTATGAAACTTCTTTAAACAGGGCTTGGGGAGCAGCTTTAGTGCTGTTGCTAATTGTTTCAATACTTTTTGCACTAACTCGTCTAATTTCTAGGAAGAAAAGGGAGAAGCAATAACCATGGAAACCACCAAAACGAACCAGGCGTCTAATGTGGACGCAGAGATGTCAGGAGTCAGAGTGCCAAATACTGTCAGAGATAACCATCCAAGTAACCCACATAATTCAACCGTGTTACTTGAAACAAAAGATGTGCACATCTGGTTCGGTAAGAGATTAATTCTTGAAAAAGTAAATCTTGCTTTTCCTGAAAACTCTGTAACAGCTCTAATTGGACCTTCGGGTTGTGGTAAATCAACTTACTTAAGAATTCTAAACAGAATGCACGAATTTATTCCAGGAGCAGCATTAGCTGGACAAGTGCTATATAACGGTCAAGATATGTACGATGCCAAAGTAGATCCAGTTGACATCAGAGTAAATATTGGAATGGTTTTTCAAAGACCAAATCCATTTCCATCAATGAGTATTAAAGAAAACGTTCTATCAGGACTGCACTTAGCGCAATTAGAAATTAAGAACCCAGAACAAATTGTGCAAAGTTGTTTAGAAAGAGCATCTTTATGGACAGAAGTTAAAGATCGTTTAAATGCTTCTGCATCTTCTCTTTCTGGTGGACAACAACAACGCCTTTGTATTGCAAGAGCGTTAGCAGTTAATCCAAAAATATTATTAATGGATGAACCATGTTCTGCACTTGATCCAGGTTCAACCAGAAGAATTGAAGGAACCATCAGGGAATTAGCTTCTGATATGACCGTGGTAATTGTTACTCACAATATGGCTCAAGCTCAACGAGTTTCTGACTACACAGCGTTCTTCTTAGCCGAAGAAGGTTCACCTGCCCAAGTTGTAGAAAGTGGTTTAACTGAAGAATTATTTAGTAAACCAAAGGATCCTCGCACCAACGATTACGTAAACGGACTCTTCGGATAATCCTGTTTCAGGAGTGAATATAGTTTGCCTATTGTTCACCTTGCATTCTTTATAGGTTCTCCTGGATTCATTTCTGTATTAACACTGTCTGCCTACATTTATCGTGGGTGAAGATCCTCTTTACCTCTAAGGAGAAACAATAATAATGAAACGCGGATCTCGTGCTTTCGTGGCGAGTGCTGTTGCAGCGGGTCTGCTAATCGCAGGTGCCAGTGCAGCAAGTGCAGCCAGTATTACAGGTGGTGGATCTTCCTTCCAAGGAACTTTCCAAGCAACCTGTGCTGCTGCTTACTCAGGCCATTCAGTTACTTATGTAGCAAGTTCATCTGGAACCGGAAAAAATCAATTTGCGACAGGCAACTTTGACTTTGCAGGAACAGATGCGACATACAGTTCATCTGAATACAAAGGTCGCCCAGGCGGTTACACTTTCGTACCTATAACAGTTGGTCCGATTGGATTAGCATTCAACGTTCCAGGAGTAACTTCCCTAAAGTTGGATACTATTACCTCAAGCAAAATTCTTCGTGGAGAAATCACTAAGTGGAATGATGCAGCAATCAAGAAATTAAACCCAGGAGCAAAACTTCCAAGCAACAACATCGTTGTTGTTTATCGTGCAGCTTCTTCAGGTACAACTGAAAACCTTGCAGCCTATTTCCGTGCTTTAGGTCAAGATGCGCCAGGTTACTGGGTAATAAACGGTACTTTCACCAAAGCAAACGGTAAAGGTGCTCCAGCAGGTTCACTTGGTTTTGCAACTAACCAACAAGTTGTTGCAGCAGTTAAAAACACCAAGTACACCTTCGGTTACGCAGACTTAGCAGACTTGAATGCTCAAGGTGTTAAGAAACTCGTTGCATTGAAGAACCCAGCAGGTCAATACGTTGTTCCAACAGCAGCTTCAGCTGCCAAGTTCGTTTCTAAGCAAAACAACGTTCAACCGGCTTCAGGACTTGTTGGCTTGAATTGGGCTGCCAAGGTCACAGGTGCATACAACTTGAATGCTGTTACCTACATGATCGGCGACAACGGTGCAACTACTGAGAAAGCAAGAGCTGTAGAGGATTACGTAAACTACTTGCTTGACTCATGCGGTCCAAAAGTAGCATCAAAAGCAGGCTATGTGCCACTGAGTGGAAAAATGCTCACATTGGCAAAAGCCCAAGCAGCAAAAATCTCTAACTAAATTAGGGATTTAAACTAAATCGTGGGTGGGTGCAGCAACAGCGCACCCGCCCACCCTTATTTGTTACTAGGTGGGAAAACAAAATCATGAGAAAGAAAAAAGTAATGGCTTTGTTTGTTCCACTGGTTTTTGTTTTTGTTTCTGCCTGTACACCACCAATGCCACCTGATGTGTTAGCAGCGATCGCTGAACAAGAAGTGACTTGCATTCCAGGAGAAGTAAAAGTTGGCGTAGATGCGGAAACTTCACCATTAATTCAATCCGCTATTGATTTATACATAACTTCATGTGAACTTTCCACAGTTACGTTAGTCCAAGATAGCGCCGATGCAGATATTGTAATTTTTGATAACACTGCTGCACGACTTCCAATTTGCTCAACAAGTGTCGCAGCTGTTCCTTTAGTAGTGGAAGGCGCAGGAATTGCCCTAAATTATAGTGGTGCAACCAGTTTGAATTTCGATGCAGAAGTATTAAGTAAAATTTATTCAGGTCAAATCACCGATTGGGCAGATCCTGCAATCGCTGCGCTAAATCCTGAATCAGAATTAATTTCTCTTCCAATAGTTTTAATGGGTCCAAATTTGGTAAATAGTTCAATACTTTCTTTTGAACAATGGATGAAAAACTTGGGAGCAAGTGATTTTCAAGTAAAAGTCGCTCAACCTGCAGAAACTCTAGAACAATTAGTAGAATCTTTTACAACTACAGATGGGGCGTTGGGGATTTTCCCTGCAGACCTTATTAACAATAACGCATTCACTGTTGGTTCAGTTGCGGTCCCTGAAGGAAGTGCTGTTTTTGACATCGAAACGATGACTTCAGCAGGTACGCAAGTAAAGAGTGAGCTAAATGGAGATGTTTTGACTGCAACATTTGATCCAAGCATCGCAGTTGCTGCAGCAGAAGGAACTGACTCAGTTAGTATTCCTTGGCAAGCAATAAGTTGGCTTAATTTAGCGATTTGTAAACCAGATGATGTCAACATTGGAGCAAGAGCTTTTGCTAGATTCTTACTTCGCCAAGATGCACAAGGACAATTTTCAGTCCTTGGCTTTGTTCCACTCGAAGAAAGTTTGAGATTAAACGCTGCAGGAATTATTGGCAAGACTTTGCCAACTCCTACAGGTCTTGCTACACCTGCTGAATAAAACTAGAAGTCTTCTTCTATTTCAATTCTTTCAATAGCAACAACATTTTCTAAGTTATTTTTCTCACGGTGGATAACTAAAAACGCGCCAGGCTGCAATGCTCCATCAATTGGACCGGTTTGTAGAGCATGAGTTAATTCATTTGCCAAATGAGGCAAAGTTGGTCTATGTGCACAAATTACTAGCGATTCAGCAAGAGTGGCATTATTGAAAGCAAGAGTTAACGCAGGCAGGTTATTCGTGCTCCAACCGAGTTCGCTTAAAGTTTGGTGAGCTTCAACAGGTGCTTCAATCGATGCAGCATATGGAGTAATTGTTGAAATACATCTGGTGGAATCTGAAGAAATAAGTTTTTTAATTCCAAATGCTCTTAAGGTGTCAGAAATTAAAATACTTTGGGCAACTCCTGTTTGGTTTAAAGGTCTAAAGTTATCTGAAGGAGAATCTCCTTTGTATCTTTCTGACCAATCGGATCTTTTTTCGGCTTGAGCATGTCTCATCAGAACGAATGGCACAGTATCGCTTGCTTCAATAGCTTGATTTACTAATTGTTTATCTTCTTCATAAGTAAGTATATTTATGGCATCTTTAGGGCTTAGCCACAATAATTCATCTGCTTCTTCATTTGGAATGAATCTACTTTCTCCAACTAGGCGAGCACGCCAATAGTAAACCGTCTTTGGAAGATCATCAAAAATGTAATTATGTTCAGGTAATGGTTGTTGTAAAACAATCTCTAAACCTGTTTCCTCAAGTACCTCTCTAAAGGCAGCTGCTGCATTTGTTTCAGGGAAATCTATTTTTCCTTTAGGGAATGACCAATCATTGCGGTGCGGCCTATGAATTACAGCAACTTTTTGGTGCCTTTTTTCACCACTGATTATTACTGCACCAGCAGAATAAACAGTTGTGCTCGACATTTTCTTAGTTGCCACTAATTGAGCCCCTCAGTTGTTTACGCTTAATCAAACTTTCTTGCAGGTCAAATAATGGCTCACCTTGATAATTTTGGTGGAAGCGAGTCCAGGTTGTATCTGCGTTTAACTCCCAGCGGCTGGATTCATCAGAAGTTGATAAATCTAAGACATCACTGATGTATTGCAAATGCACAGGTGATTCAAGTTGCACTAAAACTTCAACTCTTCGATCTAGATTTCGATGCATTAAATCAGCACTACCAATAAACACAGTTCGATCATCGCCCACACCGAATTCATAAATTCTAGAATGTTCTAAGAATCGGCCTAAAATACTTCTAACTTTTATATTTTCACTTAAATTAGCAACCCCAGGCTTAAGGGCACACATTCCTCTTACAATTAAATCTACTTTTACTCCAGCATTAGATGCCCTATAAAGGGATTCAATGATGCTTTCATCGATTATTGAATTACATTTCAATCTAATTCTTGCAGGCTTTCCAGCTTTAATTTTCTCTATTTCATTATCTATACGTTGAATAATTCCAGTTCTAACTGTGTATGGAGAAACTAGTAATTTGTGGTAACTCTCATTAACGCTATATCCAGAAAGAAGGTTAAATAAATAAGCAACATCTTCAGTTATTAAGGGATCATCTGTTAGTAATCCCAAGTCTTCATAACCTCTGGCAGTTTTTGGATTGTAATTTCCCGTTCCAATATGACAATAACGTTTGATTCTGTCTGGTTCTTGTCGGATAACCATAGATAACTTGGCATGAGTTTTTAAACCTACGACGCCATAAACTACGTGAACTCCAGCTTGTTCTAATTTCCTAGCCCATGAAATATTTGCCTCTTCATCAAATCTTGCTTTAATTTCAACAATTGCCAGAACTTGTTTTCCATTTTGCGCAGCTTCAATTAAAGCTGAGACGATAGGAGAGTCGCCTGAAGTTCTATAAAGAGTTTGCTTTATTGCTAGCACTTTTGGATCTTGACTTGCTTGTTCGAGAAATCCTTGCACGCTTGTGGCAAAGGAATCATATGGATGATGAAGTAATACATCTGCTGATTTGATTGCTTCTAAAATGTCAGGTGCACTACTTGATTCAACTTCAGCTAATTGAGGATTTGTTCTTGGCACAAATCTTAAGAATTTCAAATCATCACGGTCTAAATTGCAAACATCATTAAGACCACGAAGATCAAGTGGACTAGGTAATCTGAAAACTTCACTTTCAGAAGTTTCAAGTTCTTCAATTAGCATTTCTAAAATGTCTTCATCAATATCTTCTTCAACTTCAAGTCTTACTGCTGACCCAAATTTTCTTTTTGACAATTCTCTCTCAAGTGCATCTAATAGATTCTCTGTGTCATCTTCTTCAACTTCTACGTCTTCATTTCTGGTAACTCTAAAAGTGTGATATCTCAGAATTTCCATACCTGGAAATAGTGAACTTAAATGAGCAGCAATTACATCTTCTAAAGGAACAAATCTTTGGCCAGAGGCGTTGATAAGTCTAGGAAAAGTTGGCGGAACCTTAATACGAGCAAACAATTCAGTTTTACTAATCGGATTTCTAATACTAATTGCCAAGTTCAATGACAAGCCAGATATATAAGGAAATGGATGAGCAGGATCTACTGCTAGAGGAGTAAGAACCGGAAATATTTTATCTTTAAATAGTTTTGTTAAAGATTCTTTTTCAGAATCATTTAATTGAGCCCATCGAATAATTTGAATATTTTGAGATTCAAGTTGTGGGCGAACCGATTTTTGAAAAACATCAGAATGTCTCTTCTGAAGGCTATAACTCTCCTTCAAAACCTCGGCCAGAATTTCTTTAGGCAACATCCCAGAAGGTGAGCGAACAGCAATTCCAGCTGCAATTCTTCTTTTAAATCCTGCAATTCTTACTCTAAAAAACTCATCAAGATTTCCTGCAAATATGGCTAAGAATCTTGCTCTTTCCAAAACCGGAAGTTGTTCATCTTCAGCTAATTCCAAAACTCTTTTATTAAAAGCTAACCATGAAAGCTCACGCTCAATAAACCTACTCACCTTTAACTCAACAGGTGTTTCTTGCGTTTTCATACCAAACATTTTTTCAGTCCTAAGTTAACGAACGGTAAAGTCTATCTAAACCCCAGAAACCAAAGCCTAGTTCCTTATAAAGATTGATGGCATTGTGGTTATTGGAGTCAACGTAAAGCATTGCCGAATCCAAACCATTTCGCCTTAAATGGTTTAAACCCCAAAGAGTTAAAGTTTTCCCTAAACCTTTTCCTTGTTCTTGGGGATGGACTCCTAATACATATATTTCACCAATTGGATTATGTCCGTGATCTAAGTGTTGGTGACCATCATCCAATGCATGTTGATGATCTTGGCCATGAACTTTTGTCCAACAAAAACCAACAATTTCATTTTCATTATTTTCGAGTAAAATAAATCCACTTGCGGAAAACCAATTTTCTTTAATTCTTAATTCAACATCCTCTTGAGTCCAGGAAGATTGATCAGGTAGTTCACTAAAACTTAATTTGTTTACCCTTAAAAAATTTTGAATATCTGTTTGTGGATTAAATTCCCGCAGAGAGTAACCATCAGGTAATTTGTAGGAATCAATTGGTGAAAACAACGATCTTCTCATTTGATTAATATTTCTCACTGGTTCAAATCCAAGTTTGCTGGTGAACTGTCTAGCAATTTCGGTATCACCATGAGACCAAAGCCTCAACGGTCTATTTTCAATAAGACTTTTCATTTGGCTAATAATTTGGGTTGCGATTCCATTTAATCTAAATTCTGGGTCAACAACTAGTTCTCCACTTGGACCGGCTACCAAATCAGTTGTGTCTAGATGGCCATAACCGACAACTTTGTTTTGTTCAGTTGTTGCCAAAAAGTGAATTACTGGTCTGTCTCCACCGCTTCTAAGGTGTAGCTCAACATGTTCCGAGAAAGGTCTAGCTCCATCGATTTCACTTGCATTGATAATAATTTCAAAAATCTCATTGACTTGATTATCGGTTAAGGTTTTTGTAACAGAAACTTTGAACATAATTGATCAGTTATTGATCCGGTTTTCAACTTCCTCAGCCAGACCATCAGAGTGTGAAACTTCTCTGTTAGCAACAAATTTGTAACCAACATTTCTTAGAGTCGCAATGAAGTTTTCATACTCTGGACCTAATTTGGCACGCAATCTTCTGACGTGAACATCAACAGTTCTTGTGCCCCCAAAGTAATCAAATCCCCATACTTCTTGCAAAAGATGTTGTCTACTAAAAACTCGTCCTGGATGTTGAGCTAAGAACTTTAATAATTCAAATTCCTTGAAAGTTAAATCAATGAGTTGACCTTTAATCTTTACTGAGTAAGCAGACTCATCAATAACAAGATCTCCTCTTTCAATTTCAGGATTTACTTGTTCTTCAACACCGTTTAATCTGGCAATCACTAATCTAATTCGCGCATCTACTTCTGCAGGACCAGAATTTTCTAAAATAATTTCATCTATTCCCCAGTCGGGAGAAATTGCAATTAATCCACCTTCTGTGGTTATCGCAATTAGGGGAGCAGTAATTCCAGTTGTTCTAATTAATCGACATAAACTTTTTGCACCAGGTAAATCTTTACGCGCGTCCACTAATACCGCGTCACAAATTGGCGCATTGATAAGTGCTGAAGGTTCAGCAGGCATGATTTTTACTTGATGGTTTAGTAAAGAAAGTGCGGGAAGTATTTCTACTGAATTTCCGCGAGCGTTAGTGACCAGAATTAAATTGGTCATAATCTGCTCCTTAAAAGAATTTATACAACAAATTTTACCTTCATCACTTTCTAAGCACATCTAGAACCAGTGGTTTCAGGCTTATTTGGAACTATTTGTTGTCAGGATAGACTTTGACTAATGTCAAAATTACCTTCGGAATTACCACCTGAGATTGTGCGCATCTCATGGCTTTTAGGCCATTGGGAAGGCGTAGGACAAGGGCAATATCCAAACTCAAGTAATTTTTCTTTTATCCAACAACTTGAATTTAATAATGACGGTCGTCCATTTATTGATTATGAAAGTAAATCTTGGGAATTAAATGCTGATGGTTCAGCTGGTAAACCATTACATTCTGAAAAAGGTTTTTGGAAACCAGGAGAAGGTACAAGTGTTGAAGTATCAATTTCACACGTCACAGGAATTTCTGAAATTTGGACAGGACTAAATGAAGTATTAACAATTGAAGAAGCAAAAATAACTTCAGCAAGAGCCAGGATCGCAACACAGTGGGTTGGTCGAGTTCCTAGTGCAAAACCTGTGGACGCAGGTGATCGTTTGTATGGATTGATGAATGGTGAATTAATGTGGACTTACGACATGGCAGCAGTTGGTCAAGAAATGCAAAACCATTTATGGGCCAGACTTAAACCATTGAGTGAAACACAAATTAGTGAAACCAAGAAAACTGGAAAACCTGTTAACAAACATGTTGTACCAAGTATCCCGGGAGTTAAGCAATGAATGACTATTTAGAAGCTTGGGATAGAAGACTTCGTACTGCAGGTTTTCGCATAACTCCACAAAGACAATTAGTTTTAGAAGCCGTAACTAATCTTCGTCATGCCACACCAGAAGAAATTTTGGGTGAAGTGCAATCAACTGCAAGTGGGGTAAATCTTTCTACTGTTTATCGAACTTTAGAAGTTTTGGAACAAGTTGGTTTAGTTACACATGCCCATATTGGTCACGGGGCACCTACTTATCACGTAGTGGATGACACTCCCCATATTCATTTGGTTTGTTCAAGATGTAGAAAAGTTGAATCAATTGATGGCGATGACTTTGCCAAATATGCAAATAAATTAGAAAATGACAATGGTTTTGTGGTTAATATTTCTCACGTAGCACTACACGGCTTGTGTAAAAAATGTGCTAATGAGGGAAATGTTGTTACTGATCATGACCACTAATTCTCTTATTCTAAATTTAGTAGGACAAGTAAGACCACCTGAATCTATTGTTGATCAAGATGTGGCTTGGCATTACGGAGATCCACTCAGAGAGCAAAAAAATCTTATCCAAGGATTAGGCGCGGTAGATATTTCTAATCGTGGGGTTATAAAAATATCTGGTAATGATAGAAAAGCATTTCTTCATTCCTTAACTTCTCAGCATATTGAAAGAATGAAAGCAGGAGAGTCATGTTCGACTTTATTGTTAACCCCGAATGGCCATATAGAACATGAGTTGCATGTAATTAATGGTGAAAATGAAATATTTCTAATCGTTGAAAAATCATCTTTAGCTCCGGTTTTGGAATTCTTTAAAAAAATGGTCTTTATGTCACAAGTAGAAATTACAGATCAAACAAGTAATTTGGCTGCCATTTTTGAACCCGTTAGAGAAAATCATAAAGATTTTCCAACTTGGTTAACCCCTATTAATTATGCTGGAGAACCAATTTCTGATGCTGGACAAAGTGCTGGTGGAGATCCAAATAGATATGCACCAATAAGACCAGGAATTTATAAAGGCAGAGAAATACTAATTAAAAGAAATGAACTAGAAGATTATTTACAAAAAAAAGAGACTTTGGCTGGAACTTGGGCACTAGAAGCAATTCGCATAGCCGCAGGAGTAGCCCGTGTAGTTGTTGATGCAGATCATAAAACCATTCCGCATGAAATTGGATTAATTGGAAATGCTGTGCATTTAGAAAAAGGTTGTTATCGTGGGCAAGAAACCGTTGCGCGAGTTCATAATTTAGGTAAGCCACCTAGAAAACTTGTGCTTATTCATTTAGATGGAAGCCCTAATCGTTTACCTAAAGCAAAAAGTCCCATCATCGTTGATGGCGTTGAAATGGGAGTTATTGGTTCAAGTGCTCAGCATTATGAATTAGGACCAATAGCACTTGGAATTATTAAATCAAAAACCCAAGTGATCTTAAATGTTGCAGTTGATGATATTCCAGGAACAATTCAAGAAGTAGTAGTTGCACAATGAGTAATCCTCCAGTTTTAGTTGAAATGATTCGAGCAGGTTTAGTTGAATCTGCTCACCGCGGTCATGCAGTTTTATTAGATTCAGATGGAAAAATTGAAGTATCTCTTGGTGAGCCAAAAAATCCTATTTTTCCGCGAAGTGCCATAAAGCTTGCTCAAGCAACTGCGATGTTAAGAAGCGGGGCAAAACTTGAAAATGAAAAATTAGCAATTTCTTGCGCATCTCATAGTGGTGAAGAGATACATAGAGAATTAGTTACCAAAATGCTAAAAGATATTGGATTAACAACTGATGCGCTGCAATGCCCACCAGATTTGCCGTTAGATTCCGCAACACAAATTGATTACTTAAGTAAAGGAATGAAACCCGAGAGATTAACCATGAATTGCTCAGGAAAGCATGCTGGAATGCTGACGGCTTGTGTAGAAAATAACTGGTCAATTGAAAATTACTTAGCACCAGATCATAATTTACAAAAACTAATTACTGAAGCTATTGAAGATTTAAGCGGGGAAAAGATTTCTAAATCAACTTTTGATGGTTGCGGCGCACCTTTACATGCCGTTTCGTTGATCGCTTTAGCAAAGATTGCACAGAACGCAGTCTTAGCAGATACAGGTGCAGAACAAAGAAAAGTTGTTGATGCGGCTAGAAAATTCCCAATTTATAATTCTGGAAATAAAAGAGACGTGGCACAATTCATGCAAACAGTGCCAGGCTTTTTCACCAAAGAAGGAGCAGAAGGAGTACACGTCGGAGCACTTTCTGATGGTAGATCTTTTGCAGTTAAATTCGAAGATGGTTCGATGAGACCAAGAGCTGCTTTTGTTGTCGCAGTGCTTCGTTACTGGGGAATTGAAGAAAATGTTCTAGAAAAGTTGAGCCATTTGGAGAAAACACCGGTACTTGGTGGAGGAAAACCCGTAGGCTCAATGCAAGCACTACCAATTGGAAGGTAATTAAATGCCGTTAAGCATGTACACACTAAATGTGATTTTGGGTTATATATTTGTGGCTTTAAAAATATGGGCTTTTGTTGACGCCACAACTCAAAAGAAAGAAGTCTTTGCAGCCGTTGGTCGCCAGTCAAAACTATTTTGGTCTGCACTACTAGGAATATCTGTACTTTCTCAATTTATTTCTGTGTGGTCTGGTGGTTCAAACTATGGAATATTACAACTAGTGGGACTTATTTTGGCAATCGTTTACCTAGTTGATCAAAGACCAAAGATGAACGAAATTAGAGGAAAGTAGTTACTTTTTTCCCTGATTAGCAACCGCTGCAATTGATTCAGCAGCAGCTGTTGGGTCTAAGTATTCTCCACCATTTTTAATCGGTTTAAAGTTTTCGTCTAATCGGTAAAGCAATGGAATTCCTGTGGGCAGATTTAATTTAGCAATGTCTTCATCACTTATATTTTCTAAGTGTTTAATTAATGCTCTTAGCGAATTTCCATGCGCTACAACTAACACGGTTTTACCTGCTTGTAAATCAGGGATTATGGATTCTTTCCAATAAGGAATAACTCTGACTACCACATCTTTTAAACATTCAGTCAAAGGAATTTCTGAAGGACTCATATCTGCATATTTAGGATCTTTGTTTTGGGCGTATTGGTCATTGGGATCAATTGGTGGAGGTGGAACATCAAATGATCTACGCCATAACATGAATTGTTCTTCACCATATTTATCCAAAGTGTCTTTTTTATTCAAACCTTGTAGAGATCCATAATGACGTTCATTTAATCGCCAAGTTCTTTTTGTTGGAATATCATTTACTCCTGCAGCCTTTAGGGCTAATTGTGAAGTTTTAATTGCTCTATTTAGTAGAGAAGTATGTAACGAATTTGGAACTAAGCCCTTCTCTTTAATTAATAGTCCACCGCGGGTAGCTTCTTTGATTCCTTTTTCAGATAGATCAACATCTACCCAACCCGTAAACAAATTCAGTGCATTCCATTCACTTTCGCCATGGCGCAACAGAATTAAGTTATATTCCTTAGTCATTTATATCGCTCTAAGATTTCTTACTTGTTTTGGTTTTGTAACCAATGCTTTTTGATAAACACTAATCAAGCCTTGTACAGTTTTATCCCAACTGAATTTCAGCGCGTGCTCTCTTGCGCCAATTTGTAGTCTGGCCAATTCTGTTTCGTTTAATGAAACGTGAGCTAGCGCTTGCGACCAAGTTCTGGCATCATGACCATTTACTAAAATTCCACTTTTGTTATCAGAAACTGTGGTTTTTAATCCACCAACATTTGTTGCAATCACGGGCGTTCCACATGCTTGAGCTTCAACTGCTACTAAACCAAATGATTCAGAATAAGAAGGCACAGCAACTAAGGTTGAGGCTTTATAAAGAGTTGCTAATTTTTCTCTAGTTGAAGGAGGAAGAAACATTACGTTTTCACTTAATTTAAGTTCATTTACTAAGGACACTAAGGCTTGAGGTTTATCAAAACCTGTTCCAGAAAGACCTCCACAAATAACAATTCTGACTCTGTTTCTTAAACTTGGGTGATCAAGAATGAACTGATGTGCAGCCTTAATCAAAACATCAGGTGCTTTTAATGGTTGCACTCTTCCAACGAAAGTAAATACAATCGCGTCTTGTGGAATACCTAATTCTTTTCTTGCAGAAACTTGATCCCCTGGACTAAACACATCAAGATCAACACCTGGATTTACAACTGACACATGATTTTTATCTGCGTGATAAAGATTAATTAAATCTTGAGCTTCTGCATCTGTATTAGCGATTAATTGATTTGCAGCATCAACAACTTGTTGTTCACCAATTTCTCTTTCAGTAGGTTCAGGAGTATCTCCTGCGGCAAGAGTTGAGTTTTTAACTTTTGCCATAGTGTGCATTGAATGCACTAATGGAACATTCCATCTTTCAGAGGCAACCCAGCCAACTTGTCCACTTAACCAATAGTGGGAATGAATTAATTGATAATGACCTTCTTTTTGAGTGGCTTCTTCTCTTAATACTCCAGCACTTAATGCACAAAGTTGCGAAGGCAAACTTTGTTTAGTTAAACCTTCAAAAGGACCAGCGGTAATTTGTTTAACTTTTACACCATCAAAAATTACTGTTTCATTTTTTACCGAACCTGTAGTTCTTCTGGTGAAAATATCAACTGCGATTCCTTGTTGGGCTAATCTTTTTGCTGTTTCAACTACATAAACATTCAATCCACCAGCATCACCAACACCAGGTTGATCTAAAGGCGAGGTGTGAACAGACAGAAGCGCAATTTGATTTAAAGTCAAGTTTTCACGCATAAATCAATTATTGCCTATTGAAATAAATCAATTAAACAAGGGACTTGTAGCGTGAGAGAAATCTTAAATTAGATGTGAGTATCAATGTATGCTTCGCCCGTTAATACTTGAATTACTCTTCGGGCAACGCTTACAGCATGATCTGCAAATCTTTCGTAGTATCTGGAAAGCAAAGTTACGTCGACTGCTGCTTCCACACCGTGACTCCATTTAGGATCAAGCACGATTCTAAATAAATCTCTATGAATTGCATCAATTTTGTCATCTGCTAGTTGAATGCTGTTGGCAGACTCAACTGAAGGATTAAGAATTAAGCCACGAAGTTGATTGGTGATGTCTTCTGCAAGATGTCCTAGAGATCTAAAAATTTCAACTAACTCTTCAGGAACTGATTTTGCTGGGTAACGTAATCTAGCGGACTTAGCAACATGAACGGCTAAATCTCCCATTCTTTCCATTGAACTTGCAATTCTCATGCTTGCCAAAATATTTCTAAGTTCTGTCGCCGCTGGTTGTTGCTTAGCTGTAAGAATTGTGCAACGTTCGTCTAAAGCCGCTGCTAGATCATTTAAGATCACATCTGATTCGATTACTCGTTCAGCAATATCTCTATCTGCAAATAACAATGATTCGGTAGCTTTGTGGATTGCTTTAGAAACAAAGTCGGCCATTTGAGAGATGTCATTATTAATGGCATCAAGCTCTTCTTGATAAAGGTCGCGCATTTCGTCTCCTAATTTTACTAAATTTTAAGGGGTAGATAAGTATTTTTGCATGATTTACACCGCGAATAGAGCAAAAATAATGAATAGAACGTTAAGCCTAAGCAAATACATGCTGAACTCAGTGCAGATTGGGCACATCTCACGAATGCTCAACTAACCTTGAGGCATGGAACTCTTAATTGCCTTGGTGAGTGGCCTGATAATTGGAGCCTGTGCGACATATGCATGGAATCGCAAATTAAGACCCCAAGCTAACGAAGAAGCATCTTTTGAGTCTAGATCCTCTAATTTCACAATTTCAAATTTAATTAGATCACTTCCTAATATTGCGATTTGGTTAGATGCAGATAACAAAGTTATTTTTGCTTCTGAAAGCGCTCTAAGTTTAAATGTTGTGCGAGATGAAAAAGTTCAGATTGATGCCATCGAAAACATAGTTTTTTCAGTAAGAAAATCAAGTAACCCAATTTATGAAGACCTTAAGGTAAAAAGACCATTAGGAATTTCACGTTTAAGCTTGTCAATCTGGGCAATTAGATTAGAGCGTGGTGAAGTTTTAATTTGGGCTCAAGATAATTCGCAATTAGGTCGAGTTGAGGCAGTTCGCAGAGATTTCATTGCAAATATCAGTCACGAATTAAAAACACCTGTTGGAGCACTTTCCTTAATTGCCGAAGCAATTGAACAAGCTGGTGACGATACAGAAACAATTAAGAAATTTGCCGAGAGAGTTGGTCCAGAAACAAAAAGATTAACAAATGTTATTAGAGACATAATTGATCTTTCCCAGGTGCAATCAGATGACCCATTAGCAAATGCATCCGTAGTTGATGTTGACCGAGCACTAAATGACGCAGTTGACGCAACACAATTATTAGCTGACTTGCATGCAATTGATCTTCAATTGATAAAGGCACCTGATGCAAAAATAGTGGGAGATCACCATCAGTTAGTAATGGCTGTTCGAAATCTATTAACAAATGCAATTACTTTTTCTCCACCAAGTTCAAGAATTACCGTTGGTGCAAAAGCATTAGGTGGAATTGTTGAAATAACAGTTTCAGATCAAGGTATAGGAATTTCATTAGAAGAACAAGGACGAGTGTTTGAACGGTTCTACAGAGTTGATCCTGCAAGATCAAGAGCAACTGGTGGCACTGGTTTAGGTTTAGCAATTGTAAAAAATGTTTGCGAAAATCACGGAGGAGAAGTTTCACTTTGGTCAGTGCCCGGTCAAGGCTCAACTTTCACTATGAAATTGCCACAGTATGAGAATGAAATCAATATTGACGAGAAACAGAAATCTAGAACATGACAAAAATATTAGTTGTTGAAGACGAAGAATCCTTCAGAGAAGGAGTTTCCTTTATTCTTTCTAAAGAAGGATATGAAGTAATTGATGCAGCTGATGGTAATGATGCAATTATTAAATTTGAAAGAGAAGGAGCAGATCTTGTTCTGTTAGATGTAATGTTGCCTGGCCTATCTGGTTTAGAAGTTTGTAAGAAGTTAAGAACATTAACAAAAGTCCCAATAATTATGTTGACGGCTAAAGACACAGAATTAGATAAAGTGCTTGGACTTGAAATTGGCGCAGATGATTACATTACGAAACCATTTTCAAGTCGAGAATTGTTAGCCCGAGTTAAAGCGATTTTGAGACGTACAGGCAGTGTTGACGTTAAATCAGCAATCATGGAAATTGGTCCAGTAAGAGTTGATACTGAACGACACACTGTTTCAGTAGAAGGACTTGACCAATCTTTGCCATTAAAAGAATTTGATCTTTTAGTTTATTTAATGCAAAATGCCGGCAGAGTATTAACTCGAACGCAATTAATTGATCGCATTTGGGGAAGTGACTACTTTGGGGACACCAAAACACTGGATGTTCACGTTAAGAGATTACGTTCAAGAATTGAAAAAGATGCTGCAAATCCTAAATTTATTCAAACCATTAGAGGTTTGGGTTATAAGTTTGAAAGCGTTAAATAGTTACTAGAAACTAAAGGGTGAGTCATTACCCAGAGTAAGTACTAAATTTGTTGTCGTAAGAGTCGCATCTTGAACTAAAACTCCAACAGAAAGTAATTTTGCAACAGCTTCTGCTTTTGCCTGCATTCCAGATCCGTAAGCAATTTGTGTTTGAGCGGTGTCTTTATTAGGAGCGTCTTTTACTTCCACAATTTTCATTCCTTGAACTTGCAAGGTATCTGCCACTTGTCGAGCAAAACCGGCTCGTCTAGTTCCATTCAAAACAGTAATTGTTATTCCTTCTAATGAACCTGCAATGATTTCTCGTCCTTGAGCGGCAGCAGAAACTGGTGCTTCGCTAAGTGGGTTGGAATTTTCATAGATTCCAGTATTTGGGACAACTAAAACTGTTTGATCAACAATTCCTGCAGTCTTAAATACAAAAGTAATTTTCACAAAACTTGATTGACGAGGAGCAAATTCTATTAAATCAACATGTGGAGATTCAGGGTTTAGACCTAAATTAATTAATCCCTTAGCAGGAATATTGATTTCACTTGCTGGACTAAAAACAATTGCCTTAGGAGCTGGATTTTCTACACTTACACTTACTAATTGATCATCTTTTAAGCTGCTGTTACTAATTGTTGCAACAACAGTTGCAGAAGTTGATTCACCTTTTGCAATTACCACATTTTGAACATAAATTTCACCAATTGAAGAGTTAGCACCACTGCCAACTGGACCTTGAATTGTCGTTAAAGCATTTGGACCGGCAGCACAACCCGACATTAACAAAATAACTGCAATTGCTGAGATGAGTGATTTATATGTGCGCATAATTCTTAATTCTACCTAACCAGAGGTGATGACTCGAGTCCAGTATTGGGCTGGTAGAATAGGGGAATTAACGAAAGGTATTTCTTAAATGGCCTTCAAAGTTGGCGAAACAGTTGTTTATCCTCATCACGGAGCAGCAGTAATTGAAGCAATCGAATCAAGAAATATCAAAGGTGTTGAAAGAAAATATTTAGTCTTAAGAGTTAAACAAGGTGATTTAACAGTAAGAGTTCCAGCAGACAATGTGGATCTAGTTGGAGTAAGAGATGTTGTTAATGCTGAAGGTTTAGAAAGAGTATTTGATGTTCTTCGTCAACCGTATACAGAAGAACCAACTAACTGGTCTCGTCGTTACAAAGCAAACTTAGAAAAATTAGCTTCAGGCGATGTTATGAAAGTTGCCGAAGTAGTTAGAGATCTTTGGAGAAGAGATCAAGATCGTGGACTTTCTGCTGGTGAAAAAAGAATGCTTTCCAAAGCCCGCCAAATTCTCGTGAGTGAATTAGCTTTAGCTGAAAGAACCAATGAAGTAAATGCTGAAGCATTGCTCGACGAGGTTCTAGCTTCCTAAAGATTCATTTGTGAGCGCCACCGCTAACGTCTGTGTCGTAATTCCAGCTGCAGGCTTGGGTGAGCGTCTGGGTTTAAATCAACCTAAAGCCTTTGTTTCTATAAATAACTGGTCATTACTTTCTCTAACCATCAGACGAGTCCTAGATATTGAACGAGTTGGTCATTTAATAGTTGCAGTTCCCACAGATTTCAAAACCGAAGCACTAGAACACATAGATAGAGCCATGCGAGATGCCAACAAGAAGATTCCCTTTGATGTTGTTGCTGGGGGAGAAACCAGAACTCAATCGGTAAAAAATTCCCTACTTGCTCTAGATCAATTGGACTCTTTTGTTTTGGTTCACGATGCAGCTAGACCTTTTGTTCCTCAATCTGTCTTTGAAAAAGTCATAAGCAAACTTGATGGTGGGGCAAAAGTTGTTATTCCAGTAATTCCAGTCTCTGACACTATAAAAAAAGTGAACGAAAAATCTGAGGTGATTAACACCTTGGATCGAACTGAGCTAAGAGCTGTTCAAACACCGCAAGGCTTTGCTCGCGAAGTGCTTTCAGAAATTTATGCCACAACTGATTTAAAACCAACCACAGATGACGCAGGTTTAGCCGAAATAGCAGGAATCAATGTTTCAACAGTTGCTGGATCTGTGGAATCATTCAAGGTAACAACACCATTTGATTTGGAAATGGCCACCAACTTTATGAATAGGAAATAAAATGACAAACAGAGTTGGAATTGGTATTGATGTTCATCCCTTTGAAAATGGACGCGAATTAAATTTAGCTGGAATTAATTGGCCAAACGAAACTGGTTTAGCAGGACATTCAGATGGTGATGTTGTGGCACATGCTTGTGCAGATGCACTTTTATCAGCTGCTGGCTTAGGAGATTTAGGTTCTAATTTTGGAACAGATAAACCTGAATGGAAAGGTGCTAGCGGCACAAAATTATTAGCAGCTGCTGCAAAAATTGTAAAAGATGCTGGTTGGAAAATAGATAATGTTGCTGTGCAACTTATTGGTAATAAACCAAAAATAGGTGCAAGAAGATCCGAAGCTGAAAAAGCTTTAAGTGAAGCAGTTGGTTCTCCTGTTTCATTAGGAGCAACCACAACTGATGGTTTAGGTCTCACTGGTCGAGGCGAAGGCTTGGCAGCGATTGCTCACGCTCTAATTAATCGTTAACTTTTACACAAATCTTAAACAAAAAACCAATCGAATAGAATAAAACAACTTATGCGCCTCTATGACACTGCTACAAGAACAATTAGAGATTTCACTCCTATTAAAAAGGGTGAAGTTGGTATGTATCTATGTGGTGCCACAGTGCAGGGTTCTCCCCATATTGGTCACATCAGATCAAGCATGGTCTTTGATGTGTTACGAAGATACTTTGAATTTAATAAATATAAAGTAATTTTTGTTCGAAATGTTACAGATATTGACGACAAAATTATTCATAATGCAGGACATGACGATGTTACCTGGTGGGAATTAGCAGCACGTTATGAAAAAGAATTTACCTGGGCTCATGAAGAATTGGGAAATTTAGCGCCCACAATTGAACCAAGAGCAACAGGACATATCACCCAGATGATTGAAATTATTCAAACTTTAATTGAAAAAAATCATGCCTATGTTGCCGAAGGCTCTGTTTGGTTTTCAGTTAGATCATTTAAAGAATATGGATCATTATCAGGACAAAAAATTGATGAAATGTTAACTGCACAAGATCCTGATAAAGGTAAAAAAGATCCGCATGATTTTGCACTTTGGAAAGCAGCTAAAAAAGATGAACCACATTGGAACACTCCTTGGGGTCCAGGCAGACCTGGTTGGCATATTGAATGTTCAGCAATGGCACAGGCATATTTAGGAAATCAATTTGATATTCATGGCGGTGGATTAGATTTAGCTTTTCCACATCATGAGAATGAAGTTGCACAATCAAAAGCTGCAGGACAACAATTTGCAAACTTCTGGTTACATAATTATTGGGTAACTCAAAGTGGTGAAAAAATGAGTAAGTCACTTGGCAACACTATGAAGGTAAGTGAAATACTTTCTAGATTCAGAGCAATTGATGTTCGTTTCTATTTGTTATCAGCTCATTACCGAAGTAACTTAGAATTTTCTGACCAAGCATTAAGTGACGCAGCGACTGCATTTTCAAGGATTGAACAATTTGTAATTAGAGCAAGTGAAAAAGTTGGAGAAGTTAGCCTTGCAGAAGATTTACCAAAAGCATTCCAAGAAGCAATGGATGAAGATATTGCCACCCCAAGTGCCTTTGCGGTTATTCACGAATTTGTTACCAATGGAAATACAGCACTTGCTAATAATGACAAAGATTTGAAAGATATTTATATAAAAGTAAGAACTATGTTAGATGTTTTAGGACTTGACCCGTTGAATAAGCAATGGCAGAAAGAAACCAGTCAAGATGCAACAAATGCTCTAGATTCCTTGATTCAAACGATGCTTAAGCAAAGAAATGATGCACGGGCTTCCAAGAATTTTGAAGTGGCCGATAGTGTTCGAGATGCACTAAATAGTGCAGGAATTTTGATTGAAGATACGCCTCAAGGTTCACGCTGGTCTATTAATAAAGAAACGAAGTAATTAGATGGCTTTCAAAAATGCTCGTAAATCAGGTGGCAAAAAAACTGTTGGTTCAGGTGGTAAAAACCGAAAAGCCTTAAAAGGTAAAGGACCAACTCCTAAAGCAAAAGATCGTCCAGCTCATGTTAAATATCATGATAAAAAAGAAAGAAATCCCAAAAATACTCGTAGCGCTCAATTCACCAAAGAACCAAGAAGATCATTTGGTAATAACGAAAAACGCTCTGCTTCTGATTTCATTTTAGGTAGAAATCCAGTACTAGAAGCATTAAAAGAAAACGTTGATGCCGCAGTATTAAGAATTGCAAATGGTGTTGATGTTGATGACAGATTAAGACAAATTTTGACTCTAGCCAGTGATAAAAACTTGCCTGTTATGGAAGTTGAAAGAAGAGAATTAGATCGCCTAACCAATAACACCAATCATCAAGGTGTTGCATTAGCAGTTTCTCCTTATAAATATCCAGATCTTAAAGAGATATTGGCTCATACAAAAACCACACCTTTACTTGTAATTCTTGATGGAGTAACTGATCCTCGAAACTTAGGTGCAGTAATTAGATCTGCAGCCGGCTTTTATGCCAACGCAGTAGTCGTAGCCGAAAGAAGAAGTGCTGGAGTAACCGGTGCTGTTTGGAAGACTGCAGCAGGCGCACTTTCTCATGTGCCAGTTTGCCAAGTTGTAAATATCACTAGAACAATTACTGATTTACAAGAAAAAGGATTCTTTGCTATTGCCTTAGATGGCGATGGAGATATGAATCTTGAACAAGTAGATCCAGATTTAGCTAACCGCCCATTAATTTTGGTAATTGGTGCTGAAGGTCGCGGGGTTTCTCGATTGGTAGCCCAAACATGTGATTTAAGAGTACAAATTCCGATGAGTAAGAAAATCGATTCGTTAAATGCTGCGGTAGCAACAGGTGTGGCACTCTACTCAATTACGCGGTCGCGTAAACTCGATTAGTCAAAAGATTTAAATAAATAC